>Ga0206130_10001623_pt1 | contig 32335 bp, 45 predicted proteins | sample Helgoland_Spring_9_FD_148637 | JGI IMG/M metagenome (GOLD analysis project Ga0206130, IMG submission 148637) | Pelagic subsurface seawater microbial communities from Kabeltonne, Helgoland, North Sea - Helgoland_Spring_Bloom_20160512_1 | ecosystem: Environmental > Aquatic > Marine > Epipelagic ...
CACTATACAGGGTTCTACAGTTGATGGAATTGTAAAACTTGACAAAGCATCCTTAAAAAATGATTTAAACGAACAAATCATTAATGCATTGTCAAACAAAATCTTATTGCAAGAAATACGCCAAATATTAGCAGATTCAGGTTCAAGAGAATTTGACAGCTTATTTAAAGCTTTATATGACAATCTAGACAAATTTACTAAAAAAATAGGACCTGCTATATTAATTATAGCAAAATATCAATATGAATACACATTTGTTCTTGAAAAAGAAATATGTGTCGCAGCAATGTTAAATGAACTAAATTATTTATAAAATGAGTAAAAATTCAACTATACAAACTTATTATGCCGCTGTAGAGTGGAACGATGCACGAAAACGAGCAAGAAAATCAACCCGTAAATTAAACAAAAATGCAACAACCTCAACTAAACCTAGACATAAGTCAAACAACCGAAGAGACGTGTGAATCATGCGGTCATTCGATATTTGTACAAGCATATAAAATGCGCAAATTGTCTGCACTATTATCACCTACAGGTCAAGAAAGTATGATACCTATTCAAGTGTTTGTGTGTGCTAAATGTGGACATATTAATAAAGGATTTTTACCTAAAGAATAACAATGAATCCATTTGATCACATAAAAAATCTACACACCAAACAACGTACTTGGGACGATTTTAATGATGAAGAAAAAAAATCATTCAACATCTATATAATCAACAAAGCATTAAGTATGAATCCTAATTATCTTAGTATAGTTAACATGGTTCAAAAATATACTAACAATTTACTTGATCCCAAAGAAGTGTTTAATTTGTATTTTAACCTTTTACCTAACAAATTTCGTTTTTATAAATGGATTAAAGGTACTAAAGATAAAAATAAAGAAAAATATCAAATTTTAGCACAACACTTTGAATGTAGTTCTCGTGAAGCAAAAGATTATATGGAATTATTAGACAAAAAAGAAATAAATAAAATATTAAAATTATACAAATGATAAGGACAGCAGAATGTGTAACACCAGGACATCCCGATAAAATATGTGATTTAATATCAGACACTATCTTAGATGCATGTCTAGAACAAGATCCTAATTCTAGAGTAGCAGTCGAAACTATGGGGGGTCATGGTAAAGTATTTATAACTGGAGAAATTACTACAAATGCAGACATAGGCCCTATAAAATACTTAGTAAAAAATGTTTGTGGGATAGATAATGTTACAACAAATATTGTAAAACAAAGTAACGAAATTGCTAATGGAGTAGACACGGGGGGAGCAGGAGACCAAGGTATTATGGTGGGTTATGCTTGTAATGAAAACAAATCCCAAATACCCCATGAATTATATTTAGCACGTGAGTTAGCAAAACATATATATAACCAGTACCCTTATGATGGTAAAACTCAGGTAACATTAGTTAATGAAGAAATCGATACTATTGTAGCTAGTTTCCAAAATGTATCTTCAGAACAATTAGAAAAATTAATAATGGATTGGTTACCTAATTATTTTGAAAAATTTACATTAGTTAGTCTGTATTGTAACCCAGCAGGTGACTGGAATCAAGGAGGATTTGATGCAGACGCAGGCCTAACAGGTCGCAAACTAATAGTTGATAATTACGGACCACGTGTACCAATTGGTGGGGGTGCTTTTAGTGGTAAAGATGCTACTAAAGTAGATAGATCAGGAGCTTATGCAGCTAGATATATTGCGGTAGATCAATTAAAGATAAATAATGCTAAAGAAGTATATGTTTACTTAGCATATGCTATTGGTGTAGCAGAACCAGTACAAGCAACTGCTATAATAGATGGAGAAGAAATTGATGTTACTACTCAATATAATTTAACACCTAATAGTATTACATCAATGTTTAAGTTAAAAAATCCAAAATTTGCTGAAACTGCTAAATGGGGGGCTTTTGGAAATAATTTTGAATGGGATTTAATTCAAAACACACAAATATAAATAAAATATTAAAATTATATAAAGATGACACATCAAAAAAGGCTTTATAAAGCATTAAAAAGCGAATGTGAGTCAGACATTAATGAAGCATTATTAACATTAGATTTATGTTTTAACAATGGGGTAGCAATAGGCGAACACACATCAGATCACTTTAGAGAGGAAGCAAGTAAAGCCTTAACTAAACTTACAGATGGAAGAGATCGCTTAGACACATTAAACCACTATTATGATCATTTAGTAAGTGATAAAATGAACGATAAAAAGCAATTAAATGACTGATTTAAAATTTACAGACGAAGACAATAAAGCAGTTGAATGGTGTGAAAAAAAATACCCTGAATTAACACAGGAGTATAAAAAAATCATGATGGAACAATATATTCTATTTTGTAAAAAACACCGTAACTATGGATGTGGTAACATAAACGTAGGCACAAATTTAGAAACAGATGGAGATGTTAAATTAGCGTTAACAGGCTTATGGTTTCGTTTAAATGACAAGATTCAACGTCTTAAAAATCTAGTTGTATTAGGTGAACCTGACACAGTAGGAGAAGCATTAGATGACACATTCCAAGATTTGTCAGTTTACGGTATTATCGCTCAAATAGTTAAGCAAAAGAAATTTAAATAAACTTGGAGGAGCCAAATCTCTTTCGTATATTGACAACATGGATATATTAGAAAACATAAATAATACAGTTGTCCCTAAAATCGATTGGGATACCGAAAAACACATCAGTTACACACAATTGTCTGCATGGATGGAATGTCCGCGTAGATGGAGAGAAATGTACATTGATAAGGTTAAGACTCCTCCAAATATTTACTTTTCATTTGGTACGGCAATGCATGAAACCCTACAAGAGTACATGCGTTTAATGTATGATGAGGGTCAACAACATGCTGATCAATTTGATGCACATGCTGATTTTCAGGAACGTTTTATGCGCGAGTATATGGCTGACACTGAAAAATTAGGTGAACAAGTTACCACACAAAAGACATTGGTTGAGTTTATGAATGATGGTTTAAACATCATTGACTTTTTCTTACGTCACAGACAAGAACATTTCCAAAAGCATGGATGGAAGTTATTAGGTATCGAGATGCCTATATTAATAGCTCCCCACGAAGATTACCCCAATGTAAAAATGATGGGTTCATTAGATTTAGTATTATTCGATGAAACACTACATAAAGTAGTTATTTATGATATTAAAACATCAACTCGTGGATGGACAAAATATGACAAGGAAAATAAGGCAAAGACATCACAAATGATAGTCTACAAAAGATATTTTTCTGAACAATATAATGTACCCATAGACAATATTGATGTTAGATATTTTATCGTAAAACGTAAGATTCCTGACAACCCAAAATATCCAATTATGAAGTCACGTATCCAGAAATTCGTTCCTTCTAGTGGTAAAACAACACGAAACAGATTAGAAAAAAGTGTCAAGTCATTCATAGAGGACGTATTTATAAAAGGTTCTCATATTTATGACATAGACAATATCAACCAAAAGGCAGACGACGCTGGTAAGTGTTCTTCCAAATGGTGTAAAACATGCACTTAATCTAATTTGTATTATGAGAGAAAAATTATTTCCATACATTATAGCGCTGTCAGCGCTATCTGTGTCTGCGTCAGCAGCATTTTATTCAGTATTCGGCTTGTCACATTTGTTTGCAGGAGCAAGCACACAAGTTATTATAATGGCGGGTGCTTTAGAAGCAGCCAAATTAGTTGTAGCATCCCTTCTATATCAATATTGGGACACAATCAATAAATTTTTACGTATTTATTTTATGTTGGCTGTATTTATTTTAATGGTAATTACATCCGGTGGCATTTATGGATATCTATCTGGTGCATATGCTGAAACAGCCACCCAATCTGAATTTTTAGACAGACAGGTAGCCATTATAGATCAAAAAAGAACTCGATTTGAAGAACAAAGAGTAGAATTAAAACAATCAATTCAAAATTGGTCAGAAGCCTTAGCCAACCCCACTACAATACAGTATGTAGATAAGGAAACAGGTCAACTTGTAACTACAACATCATCTAGACAACGTCGATTATTAGAAGGACAATTAAAAGATGCAAATGTGCGATATAACGCAGTAACAGATTCAATCGCCCATCTTGACATAACCATATTAGACGCGCAAATTAACAACGATTCTGCGCGTGAACTTGGGCCACTTATGTATATATCCACATTAACAAATCAACCAATGGACAAAATTATTAATTGGTTTATGTTGTTAATTATATTTGTATTTGACCCTTTAGCTATTGCAATGGTTGTGGCTGCCAACATGGCTTTTGCTAAATTAAAACCTAAAGTTGAAGCAAGTTTGCCAGAAGGTGCTGAATGGGGTAAGTCTTACCCATTAGAAGAATCAGTAAGTATAGAAGAACAAGCTAAACACACTGATTGGGAAGAAGAAGCTGAAAAAGAAGTGGTTGTTAAAAAAGAAATTATTAAAGAAGAACCCAAACCACCCATAAACACTTATAAAAGTTCATGGGGAAGTCCAGGGGGGAATAGGTCTAAAAAACGTTAGGTTTTTATTTCTTTTATATATGTATATTCGAATATAAAAATATACACAATGGCAAATTCAAATTTAAAATTAACAAGTGTAAAGATAGTAGATCATTTGTTTGAAGACTTTAAAGTTTCATCAATCAGACATAAATTTAATCTTCAAAAGTTAACAAATAGAGCTTTACACCTTTATCTAACAGACGAAGAATTTAGAAAACAAATACACAACCACACAGCATTAACAGTAAGTGGTAGTTTATAATTAACAAAACAATTTATCAAATTTTATGAAAACAGGTTATGTTCCAAAGGATCAACGCAAAAAAATCCTTTTATTATCAGATGATATTCGCACACATAGTGGTGTAGGTACACAAGCAAGACAAATAATTTTTAATACTTCACATCACTTTAATTGGGTTAATTTAGGTGGAGCTATCAAACACCCAGATGCAGGTAAAGGTTTTGATTTATCTAATGAAGTAAATAAAATAATGGACATACCAGACTCAGATGTAAAAGTTATTGCTTCTGATGGTTATGGTAATGCAACTATGTTAAGAGCTCTTATAGCACAAGAAAAGCCAGATGCTATAATGCATTTTACTGATCCTCGTTATTGGATTTGGTTATATCAACTAGAAAACGAAATTCGTCAACAAATACCAATGGTATTTTATACTATATGGGATGATGTTCCATACCCAATGTATAATAGAGAATTCTATCGTTCAGATGACATGCATCTTTGTATTTCACGTCAAACAGAAAATATTGTAAAAAATGTTTTAAGAGACCACCCAAAAGAAGATTGGGCAGTAAAATATGTTCCTCATGGTATTAATGAAAATCAATTTTTCCCTGTAGTTAATGATTTTGAATTTGAGGCTTTTAAAGAAAATTTATTAGGTGAAGAAGAACAAGATTTTGTAGTACTTTGGAATTCACGTAATATTCGTAGAAAAAATGCTTCTGATATTATATTAGCTTGGAGACTATTCTTGGATCAACTTCCAGATGCTAAAGCTAAAAAATGTACTTTAATAATGCACACAGATCCCGTAGACCAAAATGGAACAGATTTACCTATAGTAGTAGACAATTTTTGTGATGACAGGCATAAAGTTATTTTTACAGGTCAAAAATATGATGAAAAACGTTTAAATTATCTTTACAACTGTTCAGACGCTCACATGTTTATGACAGACAATGAAGGTTGGGGATTAGGCTTAACAGAATCACTTACAGCAGGTAGAATGATTATAGCACCAGTACAAGGTGGTATGCAAGATCAAATGCGTTTTGAAGATGAAAATGGCGATTGGGTTAAATTTACAACAGAATGGCCTTCAAATGCAGATGGACGTTATAAAAAATGTGGTGAATGGGCAATACCAATGTTCCCCAAAACACGTTCAGTTAAAGGTTCACCATTAACACCTTACATCTTCGCTTCTCAATGTTCAATTGAAGACGCAGCAGTAGCTCTTATGAAAACCTACAAAATGGGTAAAGAAGAAAGAGAAAGAAGAGGTATGGCAGGTAGAGAATGGGTTATGTCAGATGAATCACGATTCACAGCAACCAACATGGGTGTTAATTTTATAGAAAATTTAGACGTTTTATTTGACAAATGGGAACCACAACCACGATTCCATTTAGTTAAAGTAGATGATAGTACTATTTTAGACAATCACAACCCAAATCCAATAAGCACAACAGACGAATTTAAAAAAGAAATAGCAGCAATATGAAACCAGTATGCGTAGTATCGTGTCCAATAGACACATTTTCAGGTTATGGAGCACGTTCCAGAGATTTTGTAAGATCCTTAATTAAAGAAAAAGATTCTGAATGGGACATTAGAATTATACCACAAAGATGGGGAGACACTCCTTGGAATTTTCTTTCACAAAGTGATCCCTTAAGACAAAGATTTATATCAGGACAAATGAGTCAACAACCAGATATTTGGATGCAGATTACAGTTCCTAATGAATTTCAACGTATAGGAAAATTTAATGTAGGTATTTCTGCGGGTATAGAAACAACAATATACCCATCTGAATTTATTGAAGGTTCAAATAAAATGGATTTAAATTTAGTTTCTTCTCATCATTCAAAAAATGTAGCACAACAAACATCTTTTGAAAAGAAAAACCAACAGGGTCAAGTAGTAGGACAAGTTAAATTGGAAAAACCAATTGAAGTTTTATTTGAGGGCTTAGATCTAGATAAGTACTATAAAAATCCCGAAAAATCATCTATTTTAGATGATATAAGTGAAGAATTTTGTTTCCTGTATACTGGTCACTGGCTACCAGGATCATTTGGCGAATCTAGAAAGAATACAGCTACATTAATAAAAACATTTTTAGAAACATTTAATACCCCTTCTAAAAAGAAACCAGCTTTAATCTTAAAAACCAATCATGTAAGTTATTCACTATTAGATAGAGAAGAAATTCTTAAGAGTATTAATAAAATCAAAGCTCAAGTTAAAGGCAATTTACCCAACATTTATCTTTTACATGGTGAAATGACTGATAATGAAATGAATGAATTAAACAATGATCCGCGTGTAAAATCATTTGTATCGTTTACTAAAGGTGAAGGATTTGGCAGACCATTACTTGAAGCAGCTGTTACTGGTAAACCAGTTATTACAACCAACTGGAGTGGCCACATTGATTTTTTACACCCAGATTATAATGTGTTAATAGGTGGTGAATTAAAAACAGTACATAAATCAGCTGCAAATCAGTTCTTACTTAAAGATTCCCAATGGTTTAATATTAATACAGCGATTGCAAGTAGAGCAATGAAAGATGTATTTAATCATTACAAAAAATACATTGAAAAATCTCGTAAACAAACACAATATATCAAGGATAACTTTAGTTTTAATAAAATGGGTGAATTGATAAATAATTTTATGCCTAAAATAGAGTCTGCACCCCAAATGCAACAATTAAAATTACCAAAACTTAAAAAAGTAGGTGGTAATAAATCACCTGAACTTCCAAAATTAAAATTACCAAAACTTAAAAAAGTAGAAATATAATGGAACAAGGACAAGATAAATTAGTAAACAGCCCCATTTGTGATAGTAATGCATGTTACGAATCTGAATTTACAACCGCAGAGGGACCTATAAAAACATGGCTTTGTATGACTAGTGGCTACACTTCAAATACCACAATGAAAACAAACAGTGAAACAGTTAAATTAGTAGAAGAAACCACAGCTGATTTAATCAAAGATTTAAGACAAGATCATGAACCCCCAGGAGGTGGAGAAAGTTTGGCTTGGTTTCCCACTGTTATTACAATGCCTGAGAAAGGTATGATATTTCCTGAACCCGTAAAAGGCCAAAATGATTGGCAGTGGACATGTGTAAAAGCAATTGCTATACCCAAAGAAGATCAAGAAAAATACCCAGACCCCAAAAATCCAGGTACATTCTATAAAAACAAAATGGACATGAAAAATCCACTACGTTTTGACAAACTTTGTTTTATGGATGCTGCCGAAGAAATGGGAATGTTTAAAAAATAAAGGTTAATGAAAATAAGTTATGCTATTCCTGTTTGTAATGAACATGAAGAATTAAAAAGGTTATTAGAATTTTTAGTCCAAAACATTGAAAAAAACGATGAAATAGTTGTTCAATGTGACCAAGGAAATACTACACCTAAAGTATATGAAGTATTAAATTTATTTCAAGCACCCGTAGGATTAAAAGATCCTATTAAAGTTATAGAGTTCCCCTTAAAGGGGGACTTTGCATCTTTTAAAAATAATTTAAAAGAAAATTGCTCAGGTGACTGGATATTTCAAATCGATGCAGATGAACTACCCCACGAATCTTTAATTGTAAATTTAAGGGAACTTTTAAGAATTAACACTACAACTGACTTATTTTTAATTCCTCGTGTAAATATTGTGGATGGTTTAACTCAAGGTCATATAAATCAATGGCGATGGAATGTAAACGAAAAAGGATGGGTTAATTGGCCGGATTATCAAACACGAATTGTACAAAATAATCCTAAAATAAAATGGCAAAATAAAGTACATGAAGTATTGATAGGTCATGAAAATTATGCTTTATTACCCCAAGAAGAAGAATGGTGTTTGTATCATCCCAAACATATATTAAGACAAGAAACACAAAATAATTTTTACAACACAATATGAAAGAACTAATATCCTCTTTATTACAGCTTAATAAAGATTATAACATCACAGGTATAAAACAATCATTTGAAGATGAAGGTGCATCACAACAAGATGTATTGACTATGCGTAGAATTACTGAACAAGCCGGAGTAGATTTAAGTGTAAAAATAGGTGGTTGTGAAGCAAAAACTGATATTTCATTTTGTAAATCTATAGGTGTTAATAAAATAGTAGCCCCTATGATTGAGAGTAAATTTGCTTTATCCAAGTTTATTGAATCTGTAGTAGATATTAATAACATAGAATTTTATATTAATATAGAATCACACTATGCGCAAAAAAATATTAAAGCTATATTAGATTCTCCCTCAAGTAAATTATTATCAGGTATTGTTGTAGGTCGCTCAGATATGATTAAATCATATGGATTTACTAAAGAAAATACTGATGGTTATATGATGAACGAAATAGTAGGAAAAGTTTTTAAAGAAGCTAAACAATATAATCTTAATACCATAATGGGGGGTAATATATCTCTTAAAAGTAGTAATATAATTCAAAGGTTATATAAAGATAATCTTTTAAATTCTATTGAAACTAGAAATGTTATTATTAAATTAAATGACAATAATATTAAAATTATACCAGATATTATTAAAAAATCAATACTATTTGAATCTAAATGGTTACAATATAAAGCTAACTATTATAATAAAATTGGAAAAGATTATATGGATAGATCTAATTTAATAATAAGTAGAATTTAATATTGGAACGTTTTAAAATATTACAAAATCTTTTAGAAAAAGAAAACTGCTTTAAAATGATATGTGGAGCGGGTAATGAAGATGCCCCTTATGTTAAAAAATTAGCATTAATATATACTTTAGCAGGTGCCAAAATACTTGATGTTTCATGTAATATAGAAGTTATAAAACATGCAATGCAAGGTATTGACATGGCTTATAAATTATCACCTAAATTAGGTATAGATATTGGTATAAGACCTTTTATTATGGCAAGCGTAGGAATGCCGGGTGACCATCATGTGAGGAAATCTTATATAGACCCCACTACATGTTTAGGATGTAATATGTGTATCCCAGTATGCCCCACAGAAGCAATCCCCAAGGATTTTACAGATGAATTAGATTTGTTTAAAATACTAGGAGGAGATTTTAATATAGAAGATCAATCAAAAGAAATAGTTGTAAAAGAATTATGTATTGGTTGTGGGAAATGTAGTAATGTATGTCCTAAAGATAATATTATTTCTTATCGCCATAATGCAAAAGAGTTAAAAAAATTATTACCTAAATGTATAGAAGCAGGAGCTGAAACTTTTGAGTTACATGCAGCTGTGGGTGAACATAAAGTTACAATAGAAGAATGGAAATTAATTAATAAAATTAACCCCAATAATTTTAATTCAATGTGTTTAGATAGATTAAATTTAGGTAATCTTCAATTAGAACACAGAATAGAAGAAGCTAAAAAAATATCAAAAAACAAAATTATAATCCAAGCAGATGGATACCCCATGAGTGGTGGTGAGAACAATTATAATTCTACTTTACAAGCAGTAGCTTGTGCTGATGTTATCAATAAAAAATTTAATATGAGGGTAAATAAAAGAAAAGAAAAAGAAGGACCAGGTAAAGCAAAAGTATCTTCTAAAAGAACATACAGACCATTACCTGTAAGCATTCCCATAATATTATCTGGGGGGACTAATTCTTTATCTAAACAATTAGCAGAACAAGTAGGAGTAAGATGTAATGGTATAGCTATAGGAACTTATGCTAGAGACATCATAGAAGATTTTGTCTCCCAAAAAGATTTTTATACAGATATTAGTATAATAAAAGAAGCTTATAATAAAGCAAGTGAATTAGTAAATAATAATAAAAGATGAGTAAAAAATTACGAATAGCAGTAGATTTTGATGGTACTTTATGTGAATTTGCATTCCCCCAAATAGGTGAACAAACCCCTGATAAAAAAGAATTAATGAACACCTTAATAAAAATGAGAAAAGAAGGACATAAAATAATGTTATGGACTAATAGAGGAGATAATGATAAATACCCCGTGCTTACTGAAGCAATTAATTGGTGTAAAGAAAGAGGATTAGAATTTGATTCTGTTAATAAAAATCTCCCTAACCAAAAGAAAATATCAGGATATAGTCCTAAAATAATGGCTGATATTTACATTGATGATTTAGCTATTAATATAAAAGATTGGAAACAAATATTGTAATGAGAAAAACAATTACTGCCATAGTACCTGTTAGGAAAGGGTCACAAAGAGTAAAAAATAAAAATTTTAGACCTTTTGCAAATACTAACTTATTAGAATTAAAAATAAATGCTCTTAAACAAATAAAGTTAATTGATAAAATTGTAATAAGCACGGATTCAATAATAGCAATTGAAGCAGCTAAAAGATTAGGAGTAGAATGTCATGAACGTGAAGATTATTATGCAAGTTCAGAATGTTCTAATAGTGAATTTTTTGAAAACTTAGCTAAAAATATAGAGGGTGACTATTTAATGTATTCCCCCGTAACATCCCCCTTAATAAAAATTCAAACATATTATGATTTTATTAATAGATTCTATAATGTGGTTAATACACATGATAGTATGTTAACATCATGTTATGTAAAAGATCATATGTGGTTAAATAGTAAACCACTTAATTATGACCCCCAAAATTCACCTAACACACAAGATTTACCTAACATTTTAAAATTAACATATGGTCTTAGTATTATTAAAAGAGAAATTATGTTATCATCTAAAAATGTAGTAGGTAATAAACCAAATTTTTATATATTAGAAGATCCTGAAACAATTGATATTGATACTCCTTTAGATTTTGAATTTGCTCAGTATTTGTATAAAACTATAAACGGAGAAAAATAATGAGTAAATTATTAACAGAATTAAAAAATATATATCAAGATAAAGATATATGGATAATAGCAGGAGGTAGTTCTATGAATTTTATTGATCCTTCTTTTTATGATAATAAAATAACAATAGGTTTAAACCATGTATATAAAAAATATAAATGTAGTTATATTATAATGAAAGATCTTTATGAAGATAGATTTAAAAAAGGACTATCTGAAATTATAGACTTAGGTATACCTTTAATATATTCAGAACATAATATGGCATGGCATACTCAAGGTAAAAATCATGTTAATTATGATAATTCTTATATGTTTAGTCATAATGACGGAGCTAGTCCCCTAGAGGGAGCTTTAAAGGTAATAGGGACAGATAGAATAGCTTGTAAAAGATCGGGTATAACTTGTGGCATGAATATAGCAGCATATATGGGTGCTAAAAATATAATAATAAGTGGCACAGATTGTGGTAGAATAAATAATAATTTATATTTTGAAGGTTATACTGAAAAACAATGGCATTCAGGGGAAAACAACCCTAATATAGAAAATTGGCTAACAGCTTCAGATAAAATTAATTTAACAGTTAGAGATAAAATTAAAGAAGTATATAATTGTAATATACATTCACTTAATCCTTTTATGAACTTTAAACTAGATGGAAATGAATATAAAGCCTGCTAATAAATAAAAAAAATAAATAATGAAAACAATTAAAGAACTAAAACATGCTAATATTGATTTTATTTTAGTAAATTATTTTAGTGAAGATCTTGCTAAGATAGCTGTAGAATCTATATATAAATTTACTAAATCATCTTTTAATGTATTATTAATAGATAATTCAAGAGATAAAAGTTTATTAAAAAATAAATTTAAAAATTTTAATAAAGATAATTTTTATTTAATTGAGGGTTATGATCAGGAAACACCAGAAGAAAGGTTTAAAAATGGATTAAATGGAATAACATGGTATAACACAGAGGGGGGAAAATATGGACCAGGTAGTGTACATCATTGTAAGGCATTTAATATGGGGATAGATTTAAGTAAATCTAAATATATATGCCATATTGATATTGATAGTTTATTTTTAAGAGAATGGGAAAATGATATTTTACCCTTATTGGAAACAAATTTGTTTGTATCTCATGGAGAAAGTAAAGGTATAGCTAGAGAGTATTTTTTAATTTTTAAAAAAGAAGAGTTTGAAAAATATAATCTAAGACCTGATTTATCTTACGTAGATGCTTGTGGTAATTTAACAAAATTTAGTCGAGATAATAATATACCTTTTTGTATATGTGAAAGTACAGCTTTTAGAAAAGATAAAATAGAAAAACATGTAATAAAATTAAATGCAGGGACTCAATCATATACCCCTAATGGTTTTCCTTTCCATTACCATTTAGGAAGAGGAACGTCATTAAAAGTAATGGGTCAAGGAGAATATAAAAACGATTATATTAACTTATGTAAAGACTTTTTAAATGTATAACATTTTTACAACATTAAACTCAGGATATTATAAATTTGGTCAAATTTTTATAAATTCTTTATATAAAAACATCAATCTAAATAAAGTAAATAAAATATTTATAGCCGATACCGGATTAGATTCAAACCATAAAAAATATCTTATGTCTTTTGATAAAGTTGAAATAATAAATACTAATACCTTTACTGAGGATACTAGTTTGTGGAGTAAAGATTGGTTAGATAATGTCTCATTAAAAACAAAAATATTAAAACAACTATGTATTTCCGAAAACTTACCAATTATAATGATTGATGTGGATTGTATGTTTGTTAAAGATTTTTTTGATTTAATAGATTTAGATTATGATTTACAAATATGTTATAGAGAAAATTCAAATGTACCTTACTTAGGTTCTTTTGTATCTGTAAATAATAAAAATGCTATCCCCTTTATAGAAAAATGGATTAACACTATTAATACTTGGAAAGGTATACCTAAGGAAAGTCCAGCTTTAAGTAAAATGGTTGAACAGTATAAAAATAAATTTAAAATTAAAAATATTTTAGATAAAAAAATCTCTTGTTATTGTGATAGTAATGAAATGATAGAATGGGGGGCATATATAGTACACTTTAAAAGCAGAAAAAAATCAACCTCATTTGAAGAAGATTTTAAAGACAGAGTAAGTGTTAGAGGTTTTGATAAATTAATTAAAAATTATATAAAATAATGGAATATAAAGTAATATCAGCAAATAGAAGCCCTAGAAGGGCCGATAAAAATTGGAGAGTTTTTGAACAAGAAATGATGCAAAAACATTTTGGACCTATATTAAATGTTAATGGTGAAGATGGACATAGTGTTTTAGAAGCTTTTAATAAACATAAAGATACTATAACCCATATTAGATGGTATCCTGATCCAGAATTGATGACTAAACAAGAATATGATGGTATGGTAGCTCAAAGCGAAGCAATAGGTAATATTCCTTATATTACTAATTCTGCTAAAGGATTTATTAATGTGCAGTGTAAAGAAGAAGCTTTTAAGGTATGGAAAGAAAACGATATAAATTGTCCTGATTTTTTTACTTACAATGATAAAAAAGATTATTATTTACAACAAGAAAAAACCCCTATTGAATTGCCCTTTCTTTTAAGAGTTAATAATAGTGTAAATGGACATGATTCATATGCTGTTTATAAAGAAGAAGACATACAACCTACACTAAAAAAATTAGACCAGGATTATATTAAACACACCCAAAACAATAGTAGAATAAAAACTACTAAAATGTGTATTAAACTTTTAAACACATTTGATAAAGAAAAAAACATCAATACTTCATATAGAATCCACGCATCGGGAAATAAGGTAATATCTGGGTATGCTAGAGTAGTAGACTCTACAGATTGGTGTGCCATAACGTCAGGAAAATTTAAAAGTAAGAATATTGATAGTTTTATAGAAAAAAATATAATATGTCAATACATTATGGATAATTTTGAAGCAGAAATTTGCAAGGCTATTAATGTTTTAGGTTTAAATCACCAGGGTGTAGATGTTATAGTAGATAATGATACTAATGAAATATCTTTCTTGGAGGTACAACCAACATATGCTTCGGGATACCCTACTAATAGTCCTGGTAGTTATAGCCCCCCTTTCTATAACCCATATGACCCCTTTTTAGTAAATTTTCTAATAGAAAACCAAGCAGAATTAAGTAAGTTATTTCCTAAATATTATTTTAATTGGTTAAATAAAGAAACCCATTTTGATTTAGTATACAAAAGTTTAAGAGAATATTTATCATGAATATAGAAAATATTATTATATATATTTTATTATTTCATTTTATTGGGGATTATGTTTTACAACCTAGTAGTTTAAATAATAACAAAGGTAAAAGTATGAAACCGCTATTAATTCATATTTTTATATACTTTTTAACTATGTTAGTATTAACATCAATATTTTTATTTGATATTAAAAATGCAATTTTATTTAGCTTTATAAATTCATTTACTCATTTATTAATTGATTATGTTACAAGTCGTATAATAACTAAAAGGGCACAAATTGAACTAAATAAAAAAAAGTTTTCTATTAATGGGGATGAAACTGATATTTCAACTATTAGTTTTTATTGGCCAATATTATTATTAGGATTAGATCAACTAGCTCATAATTTTATTTTAATTTATTCTTTAAAAATATTACTATGAAAAAATTATTTTGTGATATAGATAGCACTATTAATAACCATTGGGAACGTATACAACTTTTTACGGTTAATGGTAAATGTGATTGGAGTAAAGCATTTTCTGAAGAAGAAATCCTCAAAGATAAAATACTACCAGGTTCTAAATCAGCACTTAAAATCTTATCAAATTATTATGAAATACATTTTTTAACGGCTAGGCCATTTCCAAATGCGTATAATATTACAAAGAAATGGTTAGATTTGAAAGAATTTGAATATAAATCTATAATAGTAGTAAATAAATCAATGGATAAATTAAAATATGTAACTGAACCTGGATGTTTATTTATTGATGACTTATCAAGAAAACATGAAACTAATCCCCCTTATAAAATATTATATTGGGATGTAATTAAAGAATTAGATAAGAGTAATGTTGATTATGAATTATTTAAAAATAATTGGGACGAAATAGTTAAAAAAAGAATTAAACAAATTTAAAATAATATGGTAATATCAAATAATATAGCGGGATTATGTAATAGAATAAAAAGTTTACTATCGGCTATGAGAATAGCTGAATTTAACAAAGATTCTGAAGTAAAAGTAGATTGGCCCTTTACTGCTGCAGTAGGAGAGTGTCATTTTACTGATTTATTTGAAAATAAAAATATGATAATAAGAAGACCTGATTACCCCCCTGGTGCTACAATTTATAGTTTTTGGAGGTTTGCTATATTACCCTCTGATCCCCTCCCTATAAACTTTTCAGATGGGAATGGTGTAAGGTATAATAATACACAAAGACATACAGGACATACACATACTAATAAGGAGGGTAGAAATATAGATTTAGAATTTGATAGGATACCCAAAGAAATAAGATTAGATTATTTAAAACAATTAAAAAAATTAAAAATAAAAAATAATATATTACAAGAAGTTAAAAATTTCTCCAAAAAATTCAACAATAATACTGTTTCGGTTCAAATTAGATCATGGAATGATGATCCCATAAAACAAAAATTATTTAATATAGATGATTTTTATAATTTAATGGACTCTATGGAAAATAATAATTTTTTTGTAACCGCAGATACCTCTGAGATTATAGAAAAAATAAAAGAAAGGTATGGAGATAAAATAATAACTAGAGAAAATTATCAAGAAACTATGGGGCATAGAGAAAGAGGACAAAAACAAGGAGTAATAGACGCTATGATTGATTTATTACTACTTAGTAAAAATAAAACATTAATAGGAACTTATGTAAGTACATTTTCAGAAATGTCTTGGTGGTTTTCAGATTGTAAACAAAAAACATATATTTTATGAAAAAAGCAGTAGTATTAGGAGCTGGTGGGTTTATAGGAAGCCATATGGTAAAAAGATTAAAAAAAGAAGGATTTGAAGTAGTGGGTGTTGATCTTAAAAAACCAGAATTTTCTGATTCAAAAGCAGATTTATTTGTAGTAGGTGATTTAAGAGACCCCGAACTTGTAGCTAAAGTTATAGGACCTAATGTAGATGAATTATATCAATTCGCTGCGGATATGGGGGGTGCTGGATTTATATTTACAGGAGAAAATGATGCTGATATAATGCATAACTCAGCATTAGTAAATTTAAATGTAGCATATGAATGTATTAAAAAAGGAGTTAAAAAGGTATTTTATTCATCTTCGGCGTGTATGTACCCAGAACATAATCAATTAGACCCAAATAACCCCAACTGTATAGAAGACTCAGCATACCCCGCAAATCCAGATTCTGAATATGGTTGGGAAAAATTATTTAGTGAAAGATTATTTTTAGCATTTGCAAAAAATAAAGGATTAGATGTTAGAATCGCAAGATATCATAATATATTTGGTCCTGAGGGAACATGGGAAGGGGGTAGAGAAAAAGCACCAGCGGCATTATGTAGAAAAGCAGCATTAGCAAAAGGGGGGGAATCAATAGAAGTATGGGGGCCAGGAAACCAAACACGTTCCTTTTTATATATAGATGAATGTATAGAAGCAACAATAAGACTAATGAGATCAAACTTTACAGGACCTGTAAATATAGGTTCTGAAGAAATGATTTCTATAAACGATTTTGCAAAAATGGCTATAGAAGTTTCAAATAAAAACTTAAATATCTATAATATAGATGGTCAAGATTTTATAAATAAATATGGCCATAAATGTCCTTTAGGAGTAAATGGAAGAAATTCAGATAATACCCTTTATTATAATAAAATAGGTTGGAAGGTATCTCAACCTTTAATTAAAGGGATGAAAAAAACATATAACTGGATTGAGAACCAAATTAATTTGGCTTCTTAAAACATTTTTTATACGTGTGTATTATTAAAAAATATTATAATGAAAAGAGAATTTTTAGATTTAGGTAAGCAGCCGATTGCAAATGGTTTTTTATACGAAGACAGTATAGATAATGAATATTTTTTTAATTTAGGAGTAGGATTTGATGAAGAAACTAAATTAGTAACTCAAACAGAGTATGTAGATGGTGAATTAATGTTTAATGATGACTACGTCTATCGTGGGTCAATGTCAAAAACAATGAGAGATCATTTCAAATTGTTAAGTGATAAAATAAGTCCTGAAGCAAAAATATTAGAAATAGGTAGTAATGATGGTGTATTTATTAAACACTTTGATACTAAAAACGCAATTGCAGTAGAGCCATGTGGAAATTTTGCCAAAGAGACTCAAGACATGGGGTATACAACATATGCTGAGTTTTGGACAAAAAGTTTAGCTAATAAGATAAAAGCTGATTTTGGTAAACAAGATATTATATTTGCTGCAAATTGTATATGTCATATTCCGGATTTAGACGACGCATTTACAGCTGTAGAGTCATTATTAACTGATAGTGGTACCTTCATATTTGAAGATCCATCATTAGCAGAAATGATTAATAATAATTCTTACGATCAGATATATGATGAGCATCCACATATATTTTCAGTTATAGCATTAGATAATATATTACAACGAAATGGATTGCAAATCGTAAAGGTAGAAAACTTATCAGTTCATGGAGGTTCAAATAGAATATTTGCACAAAAAAAAGGAATAAATCCTACTAAATCTGTACATCAAAATAAAGCATACGAAAAGGTATTAGGATTAGATAAATTTGAAACATACGAAAGATTTGCAAAGAGGGTTGAACAATCAAAAGAAGATTTAGTTCGTATCCTTACTAATTGTAAAACGCAAGGTAAAAAAGTAATAGCGTATGGCGCAACATCTAAATCTACTACTGTATTTAATTATTGTGGTATAGGCCCAGAACTAATCCAATGTATTACAGATACAACACCAGAAAAGCAAGGTAAACTCTCTCCGGGAATGCATATACCAGTTATAACTGCTAAAGATAAGATACATAAAACTGTAGATTATGCTTATCTAGGAGCATGGAATTTTATAAGTGAGATTAAAGACAAAGAACAAGAATTTATAGCACGTGGTGGGAAGTTTATATCTCACGTACCAGTTGTAAAATTTGTATAAAAGGATTATAATGAAAAAGAGTACACTAGATAATGTTAAATTTTTTAATTTAAAAACTATAGTAGAAGAAGATGGTAATTTAGTACCCATTGAATCTAATATAGATGTTCCATTCTCAATCAAGAGAGTATTTTATGTTTATGGAGTTAAAGATCAAAAAAATAGAGGTGAACATTCTCATCGTAAAACGGAACAAATATTAATATGTTTAAATGGTAAATTAGAAGTTTTGTGTGATGATGGAGTTAACAAAAAGAAATATCTATTAGAATCACCACAACAAGCTTTATATATACCCTCTATGATATGGGATGAACAAAATTATTTAACAGCTAATACAGTCATGTTAGTTTTATGTAACAATCATTATAATATAAATGATTACATAGATAGTTATGACGATTTTTTAAAAACTAAAAATATAAAAAATGAGAATAAATAAAAATTTCTCAATACCTCACCTTTCAATAGATAATTTTATCCCCTCAGAAGCTCTAGTTAGAGCAGCAGCTGAAAGTTTTAACCAAGTTGATGATTGGGTTAAATATGATAAAAGTGATAACCAAATACAATATTGTTCTAAATTAGGTAGAGACAATGTTCCAACTCCTGCTTTACTTTGTTTAAACCGCATTGCTTCCCATTTTGATCCTAACAAAGCTTTTGGATTAACTGTAAATACATTCCCTGATATATCTCATTTTGGAGGGGGTATGATGTTAACACCAAATTCAAATGGGGAAGGTGGGTACTTAGGTATGCATATAGATGCAGAAGTTCATGGTAGGAATGAAGATTGGAGAAGAGAATACAGTGCTATTCTTTGTTTATCAGAAGAGTATGATTCATCATTTGATGTTAGATTACATGATGGGGAAAACCATACAAGAATACCTTATAAGTTTAATACATTAAACGTTTTTAAATGTACTAAAAATTCATGGCACGGTTTTCCAGAAATAACTAAAGGAATGGATAGAAAAACTTTAGGTGTTATGTTTTGGTCTAAAATGACTGAAGAAGATAAATCTACAGAAAAAATTAAAGCAAAATTTAATAATAATTTAAAATTCGACTAATGAAAAAAATACTAATAACAGGGGGTGCTGGTAGATTTGCTAACCACATAAAGAATATATGTAATGGTAATAAAAATTATAAATTACTATTACCAATTAAAAGTGAAATGGATTTTCGTTCTTTAGATAATTGTGAGAAATATTTTGAAGAACATAAAAATGATTTTGATTATGTAATTCATTCAGGTGGGTTATCATCACCAATGATTAGACATAAGAAATATCCAACTTTAAGCATTCAAACTAATATCATAGGAACATCTAACATTGCAATAGTTTGTGAAAAATATAAAAAGAAATTAATTTATATTTCAACAAATTATGTTTATCCTGGAATAAAAGGAAATCACACAGAAGAATCTGAATTAAAACCATTTAACAATTATGGTTGGTCCAAACTGGGTGGAGAATGTGCAGTTATGCATTATGATAATACATTGATATTACGTGCTTGTATGAATGCTGTTCCATTTCCACATGAAAGGGCTTTTACTGATGTAATTAGTTCTCATATGTACGCTGATAAAGCTGCAGACATTACATTAAAATTATTAGATGAAGTAGGTGTTATAAATGTAGGCGGAAAAGCTCAGACGGTATATGATTTTGTAGTTAAACATGAACCAAATGTAGGCAAAATTAGTGTGAAAGAGATCACTGATTTAGAAATAAATACAAATAGCAGCATGAATAATGATAAAATAAAACAGTTACTTAATGATACAACTTTTTAATATAAACAATCATATAGTTGATACATCTAATTTTTCCAATTTGTTACATGATAATGCAGTAATAGAATTTGAAGAAATGATAGCAGATTATGTAGGTGCAAAGTATGCATGTTCTATAAATAGTGCTACTAATGCAATATTCTTAGCTCTATTGAATAAAAAAGTAATTGTGGATTTACCAAGTATGATTCCGCCAGTAGTTGCTAACGCTGTTATTACTAGTGGTAATAAGATTAACTTTAAAGATGACATAGATTGGATCGGCCACTCTTATATTTTACATCGATTTGATGATTACAAAATTGTAGATTCTGCACAAAAATTAGAAAGAAATCAATATCAAAAAGAATGTAATCCAAAAGATTTAATGATATTTAGTTTTTATCCAACCAAACCCTTAGGGGGTTCCGATGGGGGGATGATCGTAACAGATGATTATGAAAAGTATAAATGGTTTAAAGAAGCCGTTTTAAACGGAACTACATATGCTAGAGAAAACTGGGACAGAACAATTTCCTTTCCCGGATATAAAATGTATATGAATTCTATACAAGCTCAAGTATGTTTAAATAACTTTGAACTGTTTGAAGAAAAAATGACATCTCTGGATAACTTGGTCAACATTTATAATAAAGAATTAGGCTATAACAATTGCAGTTCGCATCTGTATAGAATAGAAGTTACAAATAATAAGCAATTTGTTAATGATATGAAAAGTGTAGGAATAATGTGTGGTATACATTATGATGCCCTTCACATGAATTCTATTTACAATGAAGGTAAAAGTTTTAAATGTCCTAAATCTAGAAAGTTACAAAAAAGAACTGTAAGTTTACCAATGAATGAGAAATTGTCACATAACAACATAGAATATATAATAAATAAAATAAAGATGAAAACCTAACTAATAACTTTAGAAAAAAATTTATAAAATGAAACAAAAGAAAAATGTAATCTTTTTTACAGCTTTAAAAGCTAATTGTCAAGATATGCCAGATTATATGAAGTATAGTTTAAAGACTTGGAAATATTATGCCAAAAAATATAATTGTGAAATTTTTATATTAGAAGATCCCATATTTGAAGACACAACTAGAACAAGACCTACATGGCAAAGATGGTGGGTTTATGATCTTTTAGAAGCTAATAACATAGAATACAACCAAGTAGCATTAATAGATTTAGACACCATGGTACATCATGATTGTCCCGATATTTTTGAACTTTCTAATAACAAATACACAGGAGTAGTAGATGATTTAAGTATAGAATGGACTGTAAATAGTATAAATGGGTATAAGCATCTTTTTCCCGATGTTAATTTAGATTGGACCACATATATTAATAATGGGGTATTAGTATTACCTTCAGATAAGGGTAAAGAATTTTGTAATAAAGTAAAAGATTTCTATCTAAAAAATGAAGATGAATTATGTGACTTACAGTTTAATACCCTAAGAAAAGGAACAGATCAAACCCCCATTAATTATTTAGCTAAAGAATTTTTTGGAGAGGATATAAATTTTTTATCCAAAAAATTCAATATGACTCATATGAATAGAACATTAGCGTTTGCCCCTTGTCATTTCACCCAAACCCCTATTTTTACATTATGTAGCTATATATGGCACTATAATGGTATTGATAGAGATCAAAGAACAAAATATATGGAATATACATGGAATTATTTAATAAAAGGGTATGAAGACTAAATTCGCAATAGGGTGTTTAGTACAATGGTATGAAGCTGATATTATAGGGGAATATATAGATTCACTAGTAGATGCTATAAATGAATATGACGGAGAAGTATTAGTAGATTTTGTAATTACTAAAAATCATAAACAACATGAACATTTTAATGGGACCCCTAAAGATATGGAAAAATGTTTAGATGATATAAAAATTAAAACCAATAAATTAAGAGCCACAAGTATAATAGTCCCTGGACTACACTCTATCTCTGAATATAGGCAAAAATTTAACACAGATTTTTGCGAGAAAGCTGATGTGTTAATATGGGGAGAACCTGATATGTTAATGCCTAAACAAGCATTTACAATATTAAATCATTTGCATAAACAAGTAAATAATTCAACTCCTAAATACTTAGCAACATTTGCAACCTCTAAAATGTGGGATAAAACATGGGAATCTTTAGAACATATAGATTTTACAAATAAAGAATTTGATGGGGAAAGTGATAAACATTGGTGGAGTTTGAAATATACAATGTCAAAAGAAGAAATGAATAAGTTTAATGATAAAGTTGAAGACTTAGAAGTTACATCAATTTCCCCCCATAAGTTTCAAGGATGTGGTTTAGTTATATCATCTGAAGTAATCAAATCAGGAGTTAATATACCTAAATCAGTATTTTTTGTTCACGAAGATACTGCTTTTATGCATATGACAAATAAAATATTAGGAGGTATACCCCAATATCATTTTAAAAACATTTTAATGGTTCATAATAGAAAACATCCTAAAAAAATGTCAAATGTAATAGGTAAAGAAAAATTTAATAAATATGATGTAGGTAAACTTAGAAACCAAAATAAGTGGTATAAAAAAGCTTTTAATATGAGTTTACAAAATAGTAATAATATATTTAATCCTAATTGGAAATCATTTAAGTGGGAAGACGTATGGAAGTAGCATTTTTTACAGAAGGAGGATATCAAGGTAAAGTATCTAGAAACAATCCAAACATGAGAACAGACTTAGCGTGGGTGTGTGCTTTAGAAGCAGATCATTATCCTCTACATTCAATAACTCAGATACCCAACAAAAAATATGATTTAGGTATAGCAATATTACCTAAAAATAAAAAACCATTTTTAAATTTAGACGTGGCAGGAGAAATGCAAAGAGTATGTAAAGTATGTTCTGTGATGCAAGAAAGTAACTACTACTTATGGCAAGATAATCCTATAGAGGATCAAGTATGGTATTTAAATAACTTAAATGGAATAGATTTTATGTTTGTACACAATAATATAGATTTACAATATTATAGTGGACTTATAGAAAAACCATGTGAAAAACTTCCTACTGTTATGGTACCTGATTATGTTAAACCATCTACAGATAAAAATGATTCTGTTATTATAGGGGGTAATTTAGTTAGTATATATAGAGGAATTGATTCTTTTATGGTTGCTAGAGAACTTGATTTACCTATATATGCCTTATCTTCAGGTAGAAAACCCCTAAGAGAGGAAGAATTAGGAATTAATCATTTACCTTGGATTACATGGTTAAACTGGATGGAAGAGTTGTCAAAGTTTAAATATGCTGTTCATATAGGAACGGGGGGAGCTGGATCTTTTAATTTAAATTGTGCTTATTTAGGTATTCCTTGTGTAGGTTTAAAAGCATTAGAAACACAAAATTTATGTTTTCCAGATTTATCCATAGATGATGTTAATTTAAAAGAAGCAAAAAAATTAACACTTAAATTAAAAAACGATAAAGATTTTTATAACCATTGCGTACAACAAGGTCAAGAAAATTACATAAAACATTTTGCTGAGTCAAAATTTGTTAATACATTAAATAATATATACAACAAACACTACAACCAAAAATATAAATGATAAATATATTAATAACAGAATCTGGTGGACCCGCAGCTGTAGGTTTAATAAAATCTATCAAACAATTGCCCTATAAAGTTACTATAGTAGCGGTTGATATGGATGAATTAGCTGTAGGTAATTATTTAAGTGATTATCATTACCAAGTACCTAAAGCTTCTGACTCTAATTATATAGATAATATTTTAAATATTATAAATAAACATAATATAAAATTAATAATTCCTACAGGAGAAAATGATTTACAATCATTATCCAAAAACATAGAATTATTTAAGAATATAGGTTGTAAATTATTTATATCCAATCTAGATACTATTAAAATATGCCAAAATAAATTTAAATTTTGGGAACATCTTAATAAGAAATTTAAAATGCCCCGCCCGCTAAATGGAGTATTTTTAAAACCTGATGTAGGAGTTGGGGGGAGGGGTACTAAAAAAATAGAAGCAAGTAAGGGATCCCATCTTTGGGAATTTTTACCCGGAAAAGAATATACTGTAGATGTATTTTGTGATATGAACTCTAATATTATAAACCATGTTATTAGAGAACGCATAGCTATAAAATCAGGCATATCTGTTAAAGGAAAAATTATATCTAACTTAGATATTTCATTTAGTGTAAAAAAATTAGTAAAACATTTAGATTTAAAAGGTCCTTTATGTATCCAGTATAAAGAAAATGAGTTAGGAGAACCATTTTTAATAGAATGTAATCCTCGTTTAGGTGGGGGAACTTATATGTGTACTTTAGCAGGAATTAATTATGCAGAAATATATTTTAACTTATTAAGGGGGGTAGAAAATACTACTATAGATCCAAAAAAAATAACAGTACTTAGATACTATAATGAAATTATAATATGAGAATTTTTGTAGACATAGATGAAACTATTTGTTTTTATGATGGTGTAGATAGATTGGGGTATAAAAATGCTATCCCTGATAAAAAAAACATAACTAAAATAAATAAATTATATGATAAGGGTAATGAAATAACTTATTGGACAGCAAGAGGGTCATATAGTGGGATAGATTATTTTGAAATAACAAAAAATCAAATAGAAAAATGGGGATGTAAGTACCATAATTTAAGTGTAGGTGAAAAACCAGCTTATGATTTATTAATTTGTGATAAAACTAAAAGAATAGAAGAAATATGAAGTTTTTAGGATTTAATAAAGTATTATGTTTATCACCCCATCCTGATGATGTAGAATTTGGAATGATGGGTACCATATTAAAATATACTGATACTAATTTTGATATATTATGTTTATCTTCAGGGGGTGATTTTGATAAAACAACAGGTAAAAATAGATTACAAGAAATAAAAAATGTGTGGGCCCAAACCAATAATATAAATTTATTTTTTTCAGAAAAAAAGTACATTAGGGATTTAAATCACGATGCATGGGTAAATTTTATAGAAAATACGTTTACTAATAAAAACGAATATGATTGTTTGTTTGTACCTACCAAAGAAGATTCTCATTTTGAACATAAGATAGTTAATGAATTATCTTACCCCTTAACAAGGATTAAAAATCTTAGTATACTAGAATATAGAACCCCTAGCACTTTAGACTCTTGGTCCCCTAATACGTTTACAGATATAACAAAATATTTTAAAGAAAAATATAATAAACTACAAAAATTTAATTCACAAAAAAATAGATGGTATTTTCAATTACCCCAATTAAAATCTTTCCATTCAAATTTTCAAAGTTATAAAAAAGGAATAAAATATGTTGAACAGTTTAACACAGTACAATTATATAAAATATAAAATATGATAAAAATTAAAGATTATAAATCACTAACTAGATTTCAATATTATTATGATATAATAAAAGTTAATTCACCTGTGTCCTATGGTGGGTTAAAATTATATAATGGTAAAAGAGACTATTTAATGCAATCACCTAGTGAATTTGCAGCTACATTATGTTTATTAGAAGAACATTTTAAAGACCAAGAAATAAATTATTTAGAAATAGGAACAGCTAGTAATTTAACTAATTCTATGATATGGAATAATTTAAAGGTTAAAGAAAATATAATAATAGACAATTTAGAATGTCCGGGTATCGCAGAAACGTTAGCAAGTAATTTATCATTTAAACAAAATACTGTTTTAATTGTAGGTGATTCAACTAAAGATAATATTAAAAATAAAATAAAAAATCTAGGGTATTCTTATAATTTAATGTTAATAGATGGTAATCATGATTTTAATTATGTAACTAAAGATTTTGAATATTATCACCAGTTTTTAGCTGAGGATGGACTATTGTTATTCCACGACATTAATAACAACGCAGTACCAGGTGTTAAAAAATTTGTAGAAACTAATTCTATTTTAAAAAATAATTTTAATTGTTTAGCTAAATTTATACATAAAAATGATAATTTTAAAAAAGATACCTTTGGTTCACAATGTGGTATAGGGGTATATCAAAAAAAATAATATGAAAATACAATTTATAGTAGTAGGTTGGCATTATCACCAACAAGAATTTTATGAAGGACTAAAAGAATTAAATGATAATAATGAACAAATTAATGTATTTTGGAGTTGTCATAAAGAACCTACAGAATTTATTAAAGATAATTTTGAGTATCAACTATTTCCTAATGTAGGAGAAGAATTTGTAGCATATCAACAAGCAGTAGATTATTTAACATTAGAAGATGATACTATTTGTTTTTTTATACATGATGATGTTATTATAAAAAATTGGGAATTTATTAATATATGTGTTAAAGGATTAGATAATTATAAATTTTTAGGTAATTGTATGAACTATCCTTTACCATCGTTTGACCCTACTGAAATTTATGCCCTACAGGGAATTAAAGAAGAATTTGATAACAAAACAGTTACAGATTATGCACAAGATGAAACACAAAAATGGTTTGATAAAAAAATAGAACCTGTAATGGTTATAAGGGGGAGTTTTATTTGTTGTAAATATGCTGATTTAAAATTAATTTATGGTTTTGAACCTAGAAAAGAAGCTTGGGTAGGTCCTGAATGGAGTGATGAATATAAAACATATTGTTATAGGGGGGCTAAAGGATTGGGTAAATTTGGAAATATGTTTATGTTTATGTTTTCATATAAAATTAATAGAGTATTTGGTGCACAATCTATATCATATATGAGTAATAGATATTTAGATTCTGATTATATTTACGAAATGGGGAGAGGAGAAATAGACCCTAATAATCCAATGTTATGAAAACAACAGAAATAGACTTAAAATCATCAGTTAAAGAACAAGGTAAATATGTTACCCAAATATTTCATTTTGTAGGTGGGGTAAAAAGAACATATGATGGTATTATAACAGATAGTATTAGACAAGGACAATTTACAAAATTTAAATGTAAAAACGGGGCTATGGTAATAATAAATGATATAAACGTATTAATGATAGAAATTTTTGAAGAAAATTAATGATACAATTATACTCAAATAGTTTAGGTAAAGAAGAATTAAATGCTGTAAAAGAAGTATTTGATTCTAAATGGTTAGGTAAGGGACCTAAAACCGAAGAATTTATTAATAATTTTTCCTCTAAAGTTATTACAGATAATTTTAGAAATATAGCATTTGCAAATGCATCACCCTCAAATTTTATAACAACTACATGTTGTACTGAAGGTATATTTCAGATAATGGATTTATTAGATATTAAAGAAAATGATGAAATAGTTTTACCATCAATTAGTTTTGTAGGAGTAGCAAATGCTATAATGTATAAAAATGCTAAACCCATTTTTTGTGATGTAGATAAACATACACTTAACCCAACAGCTAAACATATTGAAGAAAAAATCACACAAAAAACAAAAGCAGTAATAATAATACACTATGCTGGTATACCTTGTGATATAGAAAATATAGCTAAGTTATGTAAAGATAAGAATATTAAATTAATAGAGGATAATGCCAACAGCCCATTTTCTAGATATAATAATATAAATACGGGTACTTTTGGTGATTTAGGTGTTTGGTCTTTTGATGCTATGAAAATATTAGTTACAGGAGATGGTGGATTAATATACTCTAGTAATAAAGATTATATAAATAAATTAGAACGTTTAACTTATTTAGGTTTAGAAACACCAAGTGGATTAAGTAATACTATAGATAAAAAATGGTGGAAATTTGAAGTATCTGTTCCTGGTAGAAGATCTGTTACAAATGATATATCATCAGCTATAGGAGTAGAACAATTAAAAAAGGTAGATGGGTTTATAAATAGAAGAAAAGAAGTACATGAAATGTATAATTCTAATTTAATAGATTTAGACTGGATAAAATTACCAAGTATACCTAATAATGTTATAAGTTCATATTACATGTATTATGTTCAAGTAAACAACAGAGATGAATTTGCAAAATATTTAAGAGAAAAAGATATCTACACTACTTTTAGATATTATCCTTTACATTGGGTTGATTTTTATAAAAGTCAAGAAATACTACCCAACACAGAATATGCTGCTAATCATACTTTATGTTTACCTTTACATCAAAATTTAACAAATAAAGAAGTTAATTATATTATAAACACAATTAAAGAATGGAAACCCTAAAAATATTAAATAAGTATCATATTGAAGATAAAAATAATAATATCTTAAATAACTATACTTGGGCTAATACTCCTGATAGATCTAATTTTAATTTACAACAAAGTATAGAAAGATTTAATACAGTAGAATTAATACACGCATTAACTTCTATGTTAGAAAATGGTTTAATTAAAGAAAATTTTACCGTTTTAGATTTATTTGGGGGAACGGGAGCTATAACTTATATAATAAAAGAAAATTTCCCTAAATGTGTACCCATTTGTTTAGATTTAAAATATCATAATAGTTGGGAAGAAATAAAAAATAAATACTCAGATTTTAATTTTTTTCAAATTGATTTTTTTAAACTAGAAAAAGAATTACAACCTTTAAATTTAGATGTATTAATTACATTTAATACTTTTAGAGGTTGGGACAATTCAGTTGGTCCTTTTACACATCAAAATTATTCTAAATCCCAATTTAGTAAATGGGTAAAACATAATTCTAAATATTTTATAACAGATAGGGGGGATGTAGAGAATTATTTTGAATTACTGCCATTTGAATTCTCCTTTAATAATTTAAAAACAGCATTTTCAAAATGATAAATAAAATAACATTTGTAATACCAAGTAGAAATAATTTAGAATTTTTACAATTAGCTTACAAATCAATTCGAAATTTAAAAACTAAACACGAAATTTTAGTATTAAATGATGCCAGCACAGATGGCACACAAGAATGGATAAATTCATTAGGTGACGACGATTTAATAACACATCATAACCCGGGACCAGAACGTATTGGTATAGTGGGTATGTTTGATAAAGGCATTGAAATGGCAAGAACAGACATTATAATGGCTTTTCATGCTGATATGGTAGCAGCACCTAATTTAGATAAACATATATTAAAACATCTAAAAAGAGGTACTGTTGTAAGTGCAACTAGAGTTGAACCCCCTTTACACCCAGATGGTCCCGAAAAAATGTTAATGAATTTTGGTATTGAAATTGATGATTTTAATATGGATAAGTTTAATAGTTGGGTATTAAACGAATATAAACCTAAACATAATAAATTAGTTACTGAAGGTATATTTGCACCATGGTGTATGTATAAAGAAGATTTTTTATCTATAGGAGGCCATGATGAATTATTTGCACCACAAAGTAAAGAAGATAGTGATTTATTTAATCGTTTTGTTTTAAATGGTTATAAAGTATTACAAACATGGGAAGGTTTAGTCTATCATTTTACAAGTAGAGGTAGTAGATTTAATAAACACGCTGGTGGCGCTGCGGGCCAAAATTCAAATGAATGGATTCAAACAACTACAAAAAACGGACGAGAATTTATTCGTAAATGGGGTCATTTCATTAAACATGATTCTTTAATGAAACCTATTATCCCCCCTAAATATGATATTGGTTTTATAGTTAAAAATTGTAATGATCAGTTACTAGAGGCATTAGAACCATGGTGTAATAATATTTATGTAGATGAAGGGAATGTCCATTCAATGATTGATAATTATATAACATTAGAATCTTTAAATACAGGTTTTGATTTACATGAAAGAATAAGACTTTTTGATGATGAAAAAAATAATGAAATATTAGTTACAATAGATGGTAGTAAATTTACACAACAAGATTTTCAAATTGTACAACAATTACCTGAAATTTTTAAAGATAGTGGGGAAATAGGATCATTTGAATTAGGTAACTTACGCATAGATATTATACAAATAAATACTTACGAAAAAGAATTAATAAATAATTAATTATGATGTTTAAAAAAGCAATAGTAACAGGAGGAGCAGGTTTTATAGGCTCCAATTTAGTAGATAAATTAATTGACATGGGTGTAGAAGTTCATGTTATTGATAATTTATCAACTGGTTTTGAAAAAAATCTTAACCCTAAAGCAACATTTTGGCACCGAGATATATCAAAGTTAAATCCAGATGAACCTTGGGATGAATTAAAAAATACTGATGTGGTATTTCATCTAGCTGCATTAGCTAGAGTACAACCATCAATTGAAGATCCTATTCCATTTGATAAAGTTAATATAGGTGGAACATTAAGAATGTTAAAATTAGCTCATAATTTGGGCGTAACCCGATTTATTTATAGTGCAAGTAGTTCAGCTTATGGTAATGCAACTGAATTCCCTACACCTGAAGAACATTCTACTAATCCTCTTTCACCTTATGGATTACAAAAATATGTAGGTGAACAATATTGTAAAATGTTTAGTCAAGTATATGGATTAGATACTGTATCATTAAGATATTTTAATGTATATGGAGAAAGAATGAGTCTAGAAGGAGCATATAAATTAGCTATCCCTATATTTGCAAATCAAATGTTAAAAGGAAAATCATTAACTATTAATAATGATGGTGAACAACGTAGAGACTTTACTTATGTAGGGGATGTTGTTAATGCCAACATATTAGCAGCTACTCACCCAGAACAATTAAGTGGGGATGTATTTAATATAGGTAATGGAAATAATTATTCAGTAAATGAATTAGCTGATATGCTTGGTGGCGAAAAAAGTTATGGTAATAAAGTAATAGAACCATTTCAAACCCTAGCAGATAATACAAAAGCTAAAAGAATATTAAATTGGAACCCTCAAGGTGATTTACCTTCATGGATAGAAGTATACAAACAAGAATTAGGAATAAACCAATTAGTATAATATGGATAAATATATTTACCGAGCAAAGCTCGACAGAGTAGTAGACGGCGACACAGTAGACGCCTTAATAGATGTTGGATTCGACATCTGGTTTAAGAAACGAATTAGATTTATGGGACTAGATACCTGGGAATCTAGAACACGAGATTTAGAAGAAAAAAAGTTAGGTAAACTAGCTAAAGAACGTACACGTCAATTGTTAGAAGACGTAAGTAGTAAGTCAGGTTACTTTAGACTTAAATCACATGGTTTAGGGAAATACGGTAGAGTGTTAGGTGAGCTTTTCATTATGGACGCAGATGGCAAACAATGGAATGTTAATGAAACATTAATAGCTGAAGGTCATGCCTACGTTTATGACGGAGGAAAAAAGAAAGTATTCACTTCGTAGATTTCTTCCATATGTATAACAAAATAAAAAATATGTGGGGAATTTTTAAAGACGATAATGAATGGAACGAAAAAAACGTAGTTGGTTTTATTGCGTTCCTAGTTATGGTTGCTTTTGCATTAGCAGACCTAATAACAGGCTATATAGGTAAAGATTTAGTTATCAATGAATTTGTTTATGATTCATTTACTTGGGTAGTATTAGGATGTTTTGGTATTGCAGGAGCAGAAAAATTCGCAAAAAAATAAAAAATGAAAAAAAACTTACTTACAGAACGATTCCAACAATTAGCAGGTATTAAACCTTTATATGGGAATAAATTAAAAGAAGATGAAGAAAGATTAGATTTTGAA
>Ga0206130_10001625_pt1 | contig 32322 bp, 38 predicted proteins | sample Helgoland_Spring_9_FD_148637 | JGI IMG/M metagenome (GOLD analysis project Ga0206130, IMG submission 148637) | Pelagic subsurface seawater microbial communities from Kabeltonne, Helgoland, North Sea - Helgoland_Spring_Bloom_20160512_1 | ecosystem: Environmental > Aquatic > Marine > Epipelagic ...
TATTTCCATATATATATTTAAATGATTTGTTTGCTGTATCCAATCTTTTTTTTTTCTATATATATATCTATATATATTATCTTTAAGTAGTTTTGTGTATCTAATATATATAAATATTTTTTTTTTGTTTTTATATTTTTAATTTATTAAAAATCGCAATTTAATTCATCTGTAAATCTCTTATTTCAGTAATCATTGTTAATATTATCATATTTTGAAACAGGTATTTTATCTAAAGAGATAGAAAAACATTGTATCCATTTATTCAATATATTCTCTATCTCAATATTTTGTTTATATTTTTTTTCAGATTGAATTTCTTTCCACCATTTATATCTATTTAGAATTGATTCATTTTTAATAGTATTACTATCAAATAATGCATATGATGGAATTCTATCATATAAAAAATGTAATATTTTATTTCTATGATCTGATTCTAAAGTATAATTCTTAATATTATAATTCATTTAATAAATTTAATTATAAAAAAATTATATAAATCAAATTTAAATTATATTATATTCTATAATTAATTTAATTATAGAATATTATTATTTAATATAATATTAGCTAATTTATTAAATAAACATAGTATATTCAATACTTAAACATAGTATATATTATATAGATATTTATGAATTTTACTTCTATAGATAATATAATTAAACTTTCTGAAAGTAATTTTGATATAATATTACAATATATTGAATCAAATAATATATATAATTTTGAAATTGAGCAATTAAAAAAAATAGAAGAATTTAAAATTTATTTTGATGAAAATTATAGATGTAAAAAAAAAAAATTTTATGAAAATTTTAATATATATAATTCATCTAAGTATAAGAAAAATATATCAGAATGGATGTTAAATAGAATATTGAATATGGACTTAGAAGATTCTATTGAAAAATTCTTAAATAGCAATTTATTAATATTTATAAAAAAAAAGGATAATTATTATAATTTAAAAAAAAAATATTCAATTATAATTATATAGATAATTCATAATGAATTATAAATCAGATCCTATATCTATTCCCCCAAAAAAAATATTGGATTTGGAAAACAGACAATATTTAAATAATTCTTATTCTTATTGTAATTTCGAATGTAAAACACCGGAATATGGTACTCCAGCGAAAAATGTAGAAAATTTTTTTGAAAGAAAAGAAAATAATAGTAATATACCAAGACCACTATATTCTAATAATATTACAGATCCTAATCCATATGAACCATCACCTACAAATAATTATAAATACTTATTTCAAAAAATATATATGGATTTATATGCTAATATATCATTATCAAGATCATTGAAAAATTCAGGCTTGGAAGTCAAAAATGAAATAGAATAGAATAGAGTTATTGTATTTTTATAATAATATAGCTTCTTTTAATTAGTTTCTTTCCAGTATTTTTATTATATCCATAACTAGTTATTTTTGGAGTTAATTTAAGATTATTGCATTTCAGTATTTGTCTTAATAAATTAATTCCTGGAAACTTCTGTTTGGATTCTCTATTATTATGTAATGAAGTTAATTTAGATGAACTATATATATCTTTACATTCTTCTAATAATTTATTAAAATTATTATTTATATTTTCATTCAATAAAACATTTCTTTCTATTTCTATATTTTTTATATCTTCTAATGTTGATATATCAATATCAATTATTTTAAATATTTTTTTTAAATTAATTAGTTTTAAATTATTATTATCAATATTAGGATTACTGTCTTTAATATCAGGATTAATTAAATTTGGTGTATTATCTTTAGGTATCAAAGTATTATCGTTAACAATATTCTGCATTATTATATACCATAAATTTAAATATTTTTTTTTTTTAGAAAATAAACTTACTTAGTATAATAATTTTTTAAAAAGAAAAAATTTAACAAAGATTATAGTTTTATATATTTAGTTTTTTACTATATTTTTAAAGAATATTTATTTATTCCTTTTTAAATTTATTCTCGTTTACATATAGAATGTGTTTAGCAAGATATTTTATGATATCCGGGTTGTAGCGTAAATAGTCCCAAACCAATTCATTGGTTGTATCATTCATAGGTTTTTCACATAAAGTGAGTAAAATTAATTTTTTTTTTTTGGAACGTCTTTACGCATATGGACCTATGGTATTTTCTAGGTTATCAATACGAGTGGGTATATCGCCACTTGACTCTGATCCGAACATTATATTCTCGAGAACCGCTATACGAGGAACTAAAGCTCCCTCGTCAGGAGCTCCAAAAAGTATTTTCTCTAACGCATCGATCTTGAGTAAGTGGATTACTGTCTCTTCACTCTTGTCTCTTGTAGCTTGTTCCGGGTGTGCTTCTGATAATGGTTGTGGTTTCCAACGATACGAGTCAGGTACCCATGAATCGATGTTTGCGCTCTTAGTTGAACAAGGTATATTATACTTATTATTTTTATTTTTAAGATATCCAAAAAATTTAGTATAATCTTTAGTACCATCTGGTTTTAAATTAATATTTTTATTATAAATACTCATTTTACTTCTAGGGTAATCAACATCTTCTGGATAGTGATCATTGTCATCATCTATATCTAATCTTTTTCTACATAAATCATTTATATCAAACATATATTGTCTTCTAATACATTCTTTCATTTCATCACTGACATCTTCTTTGGGAAAACCATTTAAACATAAGTTATCTTCTTCTATTTTTATAATAGGATGTGTTGTGTATAATTGAAGAGCATATTTTTTACTATATAACCTTTTAGTTGCGTTTTCAATACCTTTTAATATATACATATCTCTAATATCATCTTTATTTGAAGTAGAAGAACTACCAAAAAAAATAGATTTAGATAATCTAATATTATATGATAGATTATTACTTACGGGTCCTATTTCTTCATCTATATTATTACCAATCCAATAATCCAGTAAATGATTAACTGCTTTTTGGTTACCATAACTATCTTTCCATGAATCAGAATTCCAACCTTGACTCATAAAAAGTTCCATCTTATGAGAAGCATATAATACTATATTAGCTATTCCAGCTAAATAAAAATTTAAATACTCTTTCCATTTTATTGCATTTTTGAATGTATCATCTATTTCAGACTGATCAATAAATTGTAGGGGGTCGATTGCCTTGAACAAAAATTTACCAGATAAATACCCATTCATAAAACCATGATGAGTTAAATTAATATATTTGTCGAATTCAAATAAAGCTTTTGCTTCTTTTTCTTTTTTATATACTATATGATACTTATCTTGGTCACAATTATCAATATGTGTAACATTTTGTCTATCTAGTAAAATTTTTTTTATCTCATCTTCTGTTGTTTTTTTGGAGTCATATTTATCTTTGTGCAATTGATCTATAGGACCTTCATGATTTTCTTTATCAGTGCCAACACATTTATTGGTTCCATCATATTTAATTTCAGTTTTGTAATTACAAAGAGAAAACCATAACTGACCATTTTTGGTAGTAGATTCATTTGTATGTCTATCCATTTTGTCCACACCAAAAAGTTCTTTATTAACCTGTTGTAGTATCGTATCTAAATGCTTAATAAAAGGAGCACAGTCATAATAAAGTATTTGCCAACCATTTTTAAATAAATTTAATGAATTTATTCCAAATGGTTCCCAATCTTTATCTTTACTTGGGAAAATATCATTGTTATCATTCCAAAATTTAATTAAACTTTTAATATATACTTCACTAGTAATATCAGGGACAATCGTTTTAACTTTATTTAATAGATACTTATCTTTATCATAAACTATAACATTATCAAGTCTAAGATAAAGTCTTATGAAATTATCCATCCTAATATTTTGTATAGTAAATTCGGCAAGGAATACATCATAATCACTATATTCAATATTCCCAGTATTTCCTCCTAGTAATTTTTCATCAGTATTTAAATATTTTTTAAAATGTAATGTTATATTTCCAAATCTTTGTCCAACACTTTTCTCTTCAGGTTTGCCTATAACCGTTGGTCTACCTTCATCTTGTGAAAATTTAGTAAATATTGATTCAGAAGCATTATTAAAAGATTTTCTATATCTATTTACTTCTTCATCACTTGTGTCTATAACCATATCTTGTAAATATTTTATTCTTTTATTTATCATAGGTGTTTCGCACTTTAAACGTAAATTTTCAATTATATTTCCAGGAAAGTTGGATGTATTAGGTGTAGATGCTCCTCCAATTTGTATGAATTTTAAATAATTATGAATAATTAATTTGCCCAATTTACTTGTAACTTTTACTTGTCTATTATTTTTTGGATTTTTTATAAATTGATACATATAAATATATAATATATAATATATAATATATAATATATAATATATAATATATAATATATAAATATAATATATAAATAATTTGCAAAATAAATATATTTTGCAAAATAAATTTTTGTTTAAAATATATTTTCCAAATTATTTTAAACAAAATTTAGGTTTAAAGAGCAAGCTCTCCGTTTTGATTATCATTATAAATATTATTGGGATTATTGGTACTATTATAACTATTTATAATTTTTTGAGGAGGAAAGTATTTGCAGTTATTTTGTATCTCTAACATTTTTTTTTCTAATTTATCAATAAAATTAGGATCATTCGGTTTTGTTAATTCGAATTTAGTTTGTGTAATAAGTTTATCGTATTGTTCCGCAGCAGTTCTAAACATTTCTGCTTTTGTATTAAATTTAAATGCTGAATCAAAAGTTTGTATTAAAGAAGATATACTTCCAAGTATTCCTACACCTAAACTAAATGCTAATTTAGTATCTTCATTAAAAAAAGAAGCAGCAGATAAAAATGATGCCATACCAGCAATAGATGTAATTGTAATAGAAGGTATTGTTAAGAACATAGATTTTTTTTCATAATATACAGATGCATTAATATTTATATTTTTTTCATTTTCTATCTTATTAATAAATTCTATATAAAATAATTTTTCCTTATTGTTTAAAATAATTTCTTGTAAATTATTAATAGTTTCATTTGAATTAGAACTGTCAAGCATTATCTATAATATATTTATGATTTCTTTAAATAATTGATTAGAAATATAATTAATATTTATATATAAATAAATTTTGATTAAAAATATGAATATTTTTTATAAAAATAAAAAAAATGATCGAAAATATATTTAATAGAAATATTGAAATATTAATAGATAATATAAATAAAAAAAAAAAGTGGAATTTGAATCCATCTGAGTATTTTTGTAAAATAGATATTCTAAATAATAAATTAAAAAAAAGATGTATAGGTAGAATATATGATAAACCAGATGAACGTTGTAAAAGATCTACAAATATTAAAGAAAAAAACTTAATAGATTTTGAATCTATGAATTTTTTACTGAAAAAATGGAATATTAATAAACGATGTTCTAGACAAGCATTAATCAATGAACTTTGTAATTCATGTAATAAAAGAGAAAAAGATAGAACAGGTCTTTCTAATGAATATCCTAGTGATGAATTAATTAATGAATATAATAACGGAATAGAACAACTAAAAAAGAAATATTTTAATAAATTAGAAAAAAAAAATTATTTAGAGAGTGAATATAATGAATTAAAAAAAGTTTTAAGTAGAGATGTTAGGAAAGAAATAGATATTAGTATTAAAAATAAATATTGTATAAAAAAAAAAAATGATATAAAAAAAATTTCTAATAAACAATGTAGGAATATGTTAGAATCTAATATACAAGCCATATCAAATAATAATAATGATATTGACAATGATATCTGTATTAATGATAACATAATCACTAATAAGTTACTATATAAAACAGATATATATCAAAATTGGTGGGATTCAGAGATGACCGATAAAGTAGTAATATATGATCATGAACAACATGAATCGTTTATATTTGCTATGGAAATTACGGAAGATGGCAATTATCTATTAAATAAAAATCAGCAAATATTAGGAGAATACAGAGAATGGGAAGATACAAATTTTAATTTATTAGATTGTTTTAAAAATAATGCTAATAAAGTATTGCATCCAATATCAGCTATTCCATTACTAGAATTTGAAATTTATAAAGAATCTACAGTTTATCATAATATTACTTGTAAAATATATAGAGAATATCGATATGACTTAAATAAGGAAGCTTTAGTAAATACTAATTGCATAGAAATATTATAAATGTATAGTTCTAAAATGACAATTATTTCCCAAATAATTTTTTAATGATTTCATTAATAATTTTTCATCATCACTCATTATAGCATCTTCGATAGAATTTTGTAATGCCAGAATTTTATCTTTTTTTTCAACATCAGTTATTTCTAAATTATTAATTTCTTTAATAGCTTTTCTTAAAGCTTTTTGTATATTATTCATTAAGTTGTCAATTTTCTCTTCACATTTGCATTTTTCATCTAATTTATGTTTAACTTCAGTACTATTTAATGAAGTTTTCATCGCATTTTGATATTTGATAAATGCTTTATCGAAATTATCTTTTTCATTTTTTGTACTTTTAGATATTATGTTATTAATTTCTTTTTCTAGTTTAATATTATTATTTTTTAAATTTGACATATTGTTTTTTATTTTAATAAATGTATCTTTTTTAATCATTGAGTCGTCCATAATATTAATATTAATTTTTTTTTTTTAGATTTTAAACATAAATTTGATAAAAAAAATATGAATAATTATTGATATCAAATGTTATTAAGAAATAGAAAAGTAATTTTTCATAATTTGATCAATACAGACCTAGAAGTAAAAATAGATTTTAGTTATGCTTCAAAAATGTGGATGAAAAATAAAATTTCTATTGAAAATGGTGAATATAAATATAAAGATAATCAGATTTATTAAAATATCGAATATGAATGGTAATGATTGTTGTATATGTTTTAGTAATTTAGATAAGATTTTTACAATAACAACATCATGTAAGCATACATATTGTTTAAATTGTTTTTTAAACTTAAATATGTTTAAATGTCCAATATGTAGATACAATTTTGAAATAGATTTACCAGAAAAAATTAAATTAATTATAATTAATAATCTTAAGACTAAAAATGAATCGAATTCATCTAATAATCTTTTTAATTTTAATTTTACTGATTTTCCACCTCTTTCTTAGAAATAGAAATATAAATTTGAATTTATTAATAATTCTATATGTTAATAATAAATGTATGATTCCAAATATTTTTCGGATGAATTCATTACACTTTTATTACAAATTTCAAAAAAAAAAAATTGGGATTTAGAATCTTTAACTAATTTATTTAGAAATGGTATTAAAATTAAAATTGAAGAAGATTATAATAATATTAGGTGCCATGGAGCAGTAATTTTTAATGGAGAGAAACGTCGTTGTTGTAGAAATAAAAAAATAGGAAATTTATGCGGATTACATTTTAATAAACAAAAAAGATATGATACAATAGAACTTATAAATTTAGATATATATAAAACAATAGTAATTAGTAAAAATGATTGTTTATTAAAAAATGAAAAAAAAAAAAAAATTGTCCTTAAAAAAGATATTGAAATTATAAATTATGATGAATGTTGGAGTGAGATAACATTCGGTTTCAGAATTCTATATTTAAATAATATAGATAATTATCTATATACAGAAATTTTTGGAGATTTTCCTATTGGAATTTATGATAAGTATAATAATACATATCATGAATTATAGAAATTTTAAGGAAAAATTTGATTATAATATCTAATTATTTTTTTTTTTGAGATAAATGGAAGATTTTTTTGAAAAACTTGTAAAAGTCTATATAAAAAATGAAGTCGAATTATTTTTAATTCATTTAGAGGAAAAAAAAAAAATTAATATTGATATTAAGATAAAAAAAAAAAATATAAATATAAAGTTTTCAGATATTAATTTAGATATGCAAATAGAAAAGATAAAAAAAGATCCAATTGCTTTTGCTAAATCATGTAATCAAAAAAAGATAGAGAATATTTTAGTTATATTGAATAATGCTTATTACAATAAAACTTCTTTAGTATCTGATGAAATTTATGATATATTAGTAGAGTATGTTGAAGAAACTTATAAATCAGAAATACCTAAGACAATTGGCGCTGAAATTAATGTTTCTAAAGAAAAAGTTCAATTACCTACTCATTTACCTAGTATGGAAAAAATTAAACCAGATACTAATTCTTTATCAAATTGGTTACATAATTATCCTGGAACTAAAATAATTTCAGATAAATTAGATGGTATGTCATTATTGATAGATGCGAGATCAAAACCTGTTAAAGCATATACAAGAGGAAATGGTTCAATAGGACAAGATATTTCTTGGATAGTAAATTATATTAATATTGGGACTATTAATAAATGTATGGTAAGAGGCGAGTGTATTGTCAGTAAAGAAAATTGGGAAATTATAAAGAAAGATTATCCTGAATATTCTAATCCTCGTAACTTTGTTTCTGGATATACTGGAAGAAAAATAATTACAAATTCTCTAATGAAATATATTGATTTTGTAGCATATGAATATATTGGAGAAATTCCTATTAAAATAGAGACTCAATTAAAAAAATTAGAGGAATTTAAAATGAATGTGGTAAATTATTCTATTCATGATAATATTTCAAATAGTATTTTATCAAAAATTTTAAGTGATAGAAGAGATAATTCCAAATATGAAGTGGATGGTATAATAATTACAGATAATATTCCTCATACAAGAGAAACTTCTGAAAAATATCCTAAATATGCTAAAGCATTTAAAATGATATTAGATGATCAAACCGCAGAAGTAATTGTTAAAGGAATAACTTGGGAACCATCAATATATGGTTTACTTAATCCTATTGTGAATATATCAAAAATCAATTTAGATGGTGTTAATATTTCCAATGCTACTGGACATAATGCTAATTTCATTATCAAAAATAAAATTGGAGGAGTAATAGGACCAGGATCAATTATTAAATTAACAAGAAGTGGTGGAGTTATACCTAAAATTATTCAAGTAGTTAAACCATTTCAAGGTGATGTATCTGACGTATTACCTAATCCTAATTTATATGAAGGAGGCTATAAATGGACTGAATCTAAAATAGATCTTATTCTTAATGAACCTGATAAAAATGAAAAAATAAAAATAAAAAGAATACAACATTTTTTTGGAAGTTTAGGCGTACCTTTCTTTAAAGAGGGATTGATTCGCAAAGTTTATAATGCTGGTTTTATAACAATTTCATCTATGTTACTCTTAAATAAGAGCGATTTATTAAAAATTGACGGTTTTAAAGAAGTATCTTCAGATAAGATACTTAATGAAATATCAAAATATTATAAAAAAGCTACTTTATCTGATATAATGGCTGCTCATTATTCATTTGGATCTGGATTTGGAAATAGAAAAATACAGCCCATAATTAATAAATACCCAAATATATTAGACATCGATATAAACCATACAGAGTCTAGAATAAAATTAATAAATGATATATCCAATATAGATGGCTATCAAATAAAAACAGCAGAAAAATTTGTAAATGGCTTATCTACATTTAAAGAATTTTATAATAGTATTCCTAATATTAATATTAATAATAATAATAATAATGTTAATAATGATGTTAACAATAATATAAAGATACTTTCTACCAAATTATCAGGAAGAGTATTTTGTCCAACAGGCTTTAGAATTAATACTGATTTAGAAAAATTAATATTAAGTAATAGTGGTAAAATAGAAAACACGATTAGGTCTAATGTCACTCACCTTATTGTAAAAGATAATAATTCATTATCTTCAAGTAAATGTATCAAAGCAAAAGAAAAAAAAATAAATATTTTAACTAAAGATGAACTTATAGATTATGTTTAATTATTTTTAATTATATATAATTTTATTTTTAATTATATATAATTTTATTTTTAATTATATTTTATTCTTTATATTATATAAAGTAATGTATAAAAAAATTTTTGATCCAATACAATCCAAATATATAAATACAATGTCTGCAGAAGGTTATAAAGTTATAAATAAATACATAAAACAATTAGGTGGTCATGAAGGTCCTTGTGCTATGAATGCTAGCGGAACAGCTTGCGCTAAAAGTAAGGAGTGGGATAGAGAAAGATGTGAATTACATACAACCAAGACTGGAAATAACGTATGTCGTTTTACTGTTGCGGAATCATCAAAAAGAGCAATGGAAAAAAAAAATAAAAAGTCTCAACCAATTTCATCAGAAAAACCATCTGTTATTGATGATGAACCTTGGGAACCTATTTCTCCTATAGAATCTCCACAACCAGCTGTAAGTATACCACCAGTAAGTACACCTATATCTTCGCATCATCCGGAGCTTCCTTTAGATCATCCGTATCATAATGTAAGAATTAGGCACTATGAATCAATAGATGGTAGCATTATAGAGGAAAGATATATTGAAGGACTTCCTATAGAAACTGTAGTAGCAAAATGGGATGGAAGACAATTAAACAAACCAGCAAATATAAATTTAATTAAAGGATATATATATGATCTTTATTATCCCTATGTAGGTGATCGAATAAGAAACTATTTAGATAGAATTGAGTTAGAAAAAAAAGATGGACTTGATAGTAAAAAAGATTTACTAAAGGTATTAAAAGATAGTTATAAATTTATAAATAGTGATGAGTTTAATGTAGATGAGTTGATGGGACCAGATAGAGGCCCTAGTCATTATAAAAATCATCCTTATGGATCTGAGGCAAAACGTCAAGCATGGGTTGGTCCACATAATTAGATAATTACTCACAAACATTATGATATTTTTCTGGTATTATAGTCATTAGGATATAATCTTCATCATTAATATTAAATTCTATTTTTAAATATAATTTATATATTGTTTTATCAGTATCATTTTCAAATTTAAAAACTCTAAATTCTTTATAACATTTAAAATATATATCATTATCGGAAATATTAATACTAATTCTATAAGGTAATTTAGATGGATCATCTGAATTTAATTCAGAAAGATTGTATTTAATATTAAGTTTATATAATTGATTGTGTAAAAAGGTAAAAGGTAATCCAAGAAAAGCTTGTGTTGTTAACATCATAACTTTTTGAGTAATTTCTGTGTTAAAATTGAAATTTAGAAAATCTATAATAATTTGTGGGCTATTTATTTTATGATTATTTATGTATATTCTACATCTAGGTATGTCTAATCTAAATTGTTTTTCAATATCTTTTATTTCCTTAAATGATTTAAAAATATCGTTAATATAATAATTAAAATCAATACAAATAGATTGTTCATTATTTAATTCATCATGTAAGAAAATATCATTGTTTTCTTCAAATTTTTCTAAAAATATGTATTCATTATTTTCTAAATTATTTTTGTAATTAATTATTGACATATTAAGATCAATATCTTTAGGAATATTTAGATTACGAAAATCATTCCAACTAAAATCATTCATATGATTTGATTTATAATATTCTTTTATTTTAATTATATAATAATAATTTATAGTATATGATAACTAAAAATGCTTTTTTAAATGAATTAATATTATTATTTCTAATATTAATAGTTATTCATATTAGTATTAAATCAATATGTAAAAAGCAGAATAATTTATTGATAGAGGCTTTTAATATAATTAAATTAAAAGATATTGAAAAACCTAATATGTCTTTACTTAGAATAAAAGGCTATGATGAAAACAAAATATATGAATTTAGAAATTTTCTTAAAAAATCAGAGTGTAAAGATATAATTAAATTTTCTAAATCAAAAGTAGAAGATAGTATGGTTGTTTGTAAAGATGGAAAAGATTGTTTGGACGATTATAGAAACAGCAAAAGCACATTTATCAAAGATAACGATTTATATGTAGCTGATTTAATAAGTAAAAAATTAGAGAAATTACTAGGTATAAATAAAAATAATTTTGAAGAATTACAGGTAGTATACTATAAACCTGGAAAACAATATAAAGAACATTGGGATGCTTGTATATCAGAGGATGTTAAAGATTGTGATAATTTTGTAGAAAAAGCTGGTCAAAGATACGCAACATTTTTAATATATTTAAATGATGTATTAGAAGGGGGTGAAACATGTTTTCCTAAATTAGATAAAGATAATAATATTATAAATGAAAGTGATAAACAACTATGTACGAATCCTCATACAAAAAAAATAAAGCCGGAACAAGGTAAAGGAATTTTATTTTTCAATTTAGAAAAAAATGGTATAGAGCATAAAGATATCGCTATGCATGCCGGATTACCTCCTATTAAAGGAGAAAAGTGGTTATGTAATAAATGGATTCGTACGCGAAGTTTAATTTAATTTCTTGGATACTTTGAACAATGTCTTAGTTTAGGACTTAGTATAATATTAAATACAATTTAGAAGTAATATTTAAAAAATTTAAAATTAGATATATATATTTAATTTTAGATTCATTATATTTAAGAACTTGGGTCATTTAATATAATTTTGAATACTCCTTTATTATTATAAATAATATTTGATAAAATTTAAAATTAACTATAGTTTATATAGAATAATTATTGAATATAATTAATATTTATAAATTTGATATATATATATTTAAAACTTTCAAGAGAAATAATAAAATGTCCCAACTTAATTATTTATCAGATATTAATAAACATGATAGAGACAGTCATATAACATTTGACGAAGGGCCACATATATATACTATAGATGGTGATTCTGATTATTTATCAGTAACAACTTGGAATCATTCACATTTTAAAGAATTTAATGCTGATAGAATAATTGATAGAATGATGAATAGTAAGAATTGGGTAAATAGTGAATATTATGGAATGAGCAAAGAAGAAATTAAGAATAAATGGAATAAAAATAGAGATGAAGCTGCTGAAGCAGGTACAAAAATGCATTATGATATTGAATGTTACTATAATAATGTAAAAGTCAATAATAACTCAACAGAATTTGAATATTTCGATAAATTTACAAAAGATTTTCCTAATTTAAAACCTTATAGAACAGAATGGATGGTATGGGATGCTGATCTAAAATTAGCTGGTTCTATAGATATGCTTTTTATAAATGAGAATAATGAACTAGAAATTTACGATTGGAAAAGATGTAAAAATATTAAAAAAGACAATAAATGGGATAAAGCTAAAACAAAGTGTATATCACATATTCAAGATACAAATTATTGGCATTATGCTTTACAATTAAATACTTATAAAGCAATTTTAGAAAAAAATTATGATAAAAAAATTAGTAAGATGTGTCTAATATGTTTACATCCTAATAATGAAAATAATAATTATTTGAGATATGAACTTCCAGATTTAACAGAAGAGATAAATTCATTGTTTGAATATAGAAAATTAATGCTTACAAATCACACAGGGTTAAAATTAGATGAATTACATGATGATAAAAAATCTGCATTAATAAAAATTGAAAAATATAAAAAATATATAGATAATTTAAAAAATAAAATATTAAATATTGATACTCAAATTAATGAATTAATAAATAATGATACAGAAAATTACAATTTAGAAGTTTCTACCTATATATTTGATGAACAAGAATATTTAGTAGACGATAATACCGGTAAAATTTATTCTTATGAAGGTTCCTATATAGGAAATTGGTATAATAATAAACCTATACTATTTTAATTAAAATTATATTCATGTTATATATTATTTTTTATTTAAAGAGATTTTCATAGATATAAATATTAATGGGTGGAAAACTTGCTGAATATATTTGGATAGATGAAAAAGGAAATTTAAGAAGTAAATCTAGATATTTAAAATCTTTTTTCAGCGAATTTAAAGATATACCAGAATGGAATTTTGATGGTAGTTCTACTGGTCAAGCTCCTGTTGAAAATTCTGAAATAGTAATAAAATCAAAAGCTATGTTTAGAGATCCTTTCAGAGTTCAGTATCAAACATGTGACGGAGGACGAGTATATCCTCATAAATTGATATTATGTGATACCTATAAACCTGATGGTACACCTACAAAAGACAATAATCGAGTATGGGCAAAGGAAATATTTGACAGAGCATATGAAGAAGAACCTTGGTTTGGTTTAGAACAAGAATATTTTTTGATTGATCCTGTAACATTGAAACCATTAGGATTTCCTTTAGAAGGAGAACCAAAAGAACAAGGACAATATTATTGTAGTGCAGGATTTGAAAATAATTTTGGAAGAGAAATCGCAGAAGAACATTTAATGGCATGTTTAACTGCTGGAATTAAAATTTCCGGTATAAATTCTGAAGTAGCACCAGGACAATGGGAATTTCAAATAGGACCATGTGTAGGAATAGAAGTAGGAGATCATTTGTGGGTAGCAAGATATTTGTTACAAAGAATTGCTGAAAAACATAAAGTAATTGTAAATTTTGAACCTAAACCAGTTAAAGGAGATTGGAATGGATCTGGATGTCATACTAATTATAGTACAAAAAATATGAGAAGTCCAAATGGAATTAAATTTATAGACGAAGCTATACTTAAATTATCTAAAAAACATTCTGAACATATGAAATTATATGGTAAAGGGAATGATCTAAGAATGACTAGTAAACATGAAACTTCTTCATACGATATTTTTACTGACGGAATAGCTAATAGAGGAACTTCTATACGAAGAGGTAATGAAACAGTTAAAAAAGGTTGTGGTTATTTTGAAGATAGACGACCAAGTTCAAATTGTGATCCATATTTAGTTACGGGAATTATATTTAAAACAACAGTTTTAGATAATTAATAATATTATATTAATTAAATATATTTATTTATAAATATTTAATTAACATAATTATATTAATATTAGAAAAAGCTTCAATATAACAACAAATATATTTATTTATAGATATTAAATTAACATAATTATAATGATATTAGAAAAAGCTTCAATAGAACAACAAAATATATTAAACTTAATCCAAGACCATAATGTAACCGTAGATGCTGTTGCTGGAAGTGGTAAAACTACAACTAATTTACATATAGCAAAATCTTATCAAAAAAAAAAAATTTTACTTCTAACATATAATAAAGATCTCAAATTTGATTCTAGAAATAAAGCTTTATTATTAAATTTAGATAATTTAGAAGTACATAGCTATCATTCTTTTTGTGTAAAATATTACTATAAAAAAGCATTTGATGATAATGGAATTATAAAAATAGTATCAGATAAAAATAAATTTTTAAATGAAAAAAAATATAGTTTTGATATTATAATTATTGATGAAATACAAGATCTTAATTGTTTATACTTTGAATTAATGTGTAAAATTTTATCAGATAATAACAATAAAGATAATAGAATTTGTTTATTAGGAGACAGAAATCAATGTATAAATTCTTGGAATAATTCAGATTGGAGATACATTAAATATAGTAATATATTATTTAATTTTAACTCATATAATTGGAATATTGCTAATTTATCAGTCAGTTTTAGATTAACAATTCCCATTTCAAATTTTATTAATTTTTGTATGTTAAATGAAAATAGAATAAATTCAATTAAATTAGGAGATAAACCTAAATATATTATTTGTGATACTTTTAATTTAATTGATAAATTTAATAGTAAATCTTATAATGAAGTTAAAAAATATCTAAATATGGGATATAAATATGAAGATTTCTTTATATTAGCTCCTTCTGTTAAAGGAGGAAAAAAGTATGACCCACCTATAAGACAATTAGCTAATTTATTATCAATTAATGGAATTCCTATATATGTTCCTAGTTCGGATGACGTTGAATTGGATAAAGAAGAATTATTTGGAAAAATTGTTTTTTCAACATTTCATCAAGCTAAAGGTAGAGAAAGAAAAGTAGTTTTAGTCTTTAACTTTGATGAATCTTACTTTACTTTTTATGCTAGAAATAAAAATCCATTTAAATGTCCTAATGAACTTTATGTAGCTTGTAGCAGAAGTTTAGAAAAATTAACATTGTTTCATCATTATCAAAATGATTATCTAAATTTTTTGATAAAAGATAATTTATTAGAATATTGTGAATTAGATATTGATCTTCCTATTATTATTAATTATAATAAAAATTCTAAAAGTTATAAAAGTAGTGTAACAGAATTAACTAAACACCTTCCTTCTGATGTAATGGATAATTGCTTAAATTATTTTAAATATGATAAAATTCAAAATAAAGATACTTATATTAATATTCCAAGTAAAATTAAACAAAATAATTTAGTAGAAGGTGTATCAGAAATAACAGGAATTGCTATACCTGCATATTTTGAATATTTAAATTGTAATACTATTAGTATTTTAAATAAATTGAATATATCTATAAATAATCAAATTGATAATAGTGATTATCAGTTTATAGATGATAGTGATGATGAAATAGATGAAAATTTACCAAAGGACATTCAAGATATTGGACCTTCACAATTATTATATATTGCTAATAAATGGAATTCATTTAAGACAGGTTACTTATTCAAATTAAATCAAATAAGTGATTATAAATGGCTATCAATTGAAAATTTAAATAAATCTGTAGAAAGATTAAGGAATAAAATAAGTAAAAATGCTAGATATGAAGTTAAATTTGAGTTAGAAAAATATAAAGAACTTAGTAATAGAAAATTAGTAGGATTTATTGATTGTATTGATAATAATAATATATGGGAAATAAAATGTGTAAAAACAATTAAAAATGAACATTTATTACAATTAGCAATTTATATGTATATGCATAAAAAATATATTGCTATTAATAATTTGAATAATGACAAGCATTATAAATATTCATTATTTAATGTTTTAACGGATGAAATTTATATAATAGATAGTAATTTAGAAAATTTAGAAAGTATGATTGATTACATTATCAAACATAAATACTATGATAAAAAATTTATCATCGACAAAGAATTTCTAGAAAAAAATACTATTATTTATAATAAATTTAAATAAACATATATATATATATAATGTATAAATATATTAATAATCCTGAAACAAATAAAAGAGTAAATATATACAGTAAATTAGGAAAAAAAATTTTAAATTCTTATATTATTCATCTGATTGGATCTGCTAAGAATGATAAAATTACTGATTGGAATGAGTGGATTTTATCTGTAGAAAAACATCCTACTTTTTCTGATACAAATTATAGATTTAGTGAGGATAAAACTATGGAAGGCGAATTTGGTATAATTTTTTTGTCAGAAACTTCACATATATTAATTAAATTAGTATTATTGGGTGAGTATGATTTTGATTTAGGTATATTAGGAAAGAGAAAAGCTTTTATGAATATAGAAGATTGGATTAATGAATGTAAATTTAGTGAATTATTGAGCAATTTAAATGTAGGACCAAAATATTATGAATCTAATATATTAGAACCAGATGATATTAATTTAAAAAATTTTGTACCTCCTAATACAAAAATAGGTATAATAAAATTAGAATTATTAGAAAATTATGAAAATTTAAATAATATTTCTATAACAGATTCAAATAAGAATATAATTTGTACGAATATAAGGGATAAATTGCATATTATGCATAAAAATAAAATGGGTCATTGTGATTTGCATTATGGTAATATCTTAGTTAATAAGTCAACTTATGAAGTAAAATTTATAGATTTTGGTCAAGTAAAAATAAGTGAAAATTTTTTACATCATAATGAATCAGAAAATTTCGATAGAGTTTTTGACAATGAAGATGTGTGTTATCCGGAATTTGAAAAAGATAAATTTCAGTCTCATCATAAAATTAGAGATATTTGTAAAAAATAGTAACTTATTATATTTAGGAATATAATAAGTTATGTTCAAAATTATCAGCAATGATAGGTATTAAATTATAATCTAATCATCATCAAATAATTGGTCATTCAATAGATTATGATATAATTAAATATATTATAATATTATTTAATATATTTAATATTTAATATATTTAATATATTATAATATATTAAATGCTCCTTAAAATATTATTAACATTATTTTTTTTATATATACTAGTTCTTATTAAAGGAATGAATATTACAGAATTTTTTAACAGTAATAAAATAGATAATAATATTATAAAACAATTCGCCTTGCCATCTGATAAATGTAATATCGATACTACTGCTAAAACTTGTAAAGATAAAAGAAAAAATAATTTAAATAATGGTTTGTTATCGAATTTTGTGCACAGGGATATTGGGATTTGAAATTATATTTAGAAATTAATGTTATAAATAATATCTATTAAATTAGAACTTATAAATTTAATTATTTCAAATTTATATCATTTTCATTTATGTAAGAAAGTATATCATTCGGTATTTTACTACAACAATTATTATCTATATAATTCACAAGAATATTAAGAAAATATTCTGATTCTAATTGCGATATTTCTTTCTTATTTTTAAGAAAGAAATATTTATATCGAGATGTCCCATCTCCTTGAATTGCTTGTTTCCTAAATTTTTCTATTTCAAGATCTAAACTATCTTTTTTTGAAATAGAAATAAGGGTACACTTTATTCTACATAAAGGACAGGTATTATTTTTATGCAACCATTGATACAAACAATTTGGATGAAATTTATGTCCACATTTAAGTATAACTGGTTTCTTTAGATTATTTTCTGAATACAAATTTTCTAGGCAAATTGCACAATCTTTTTTTTCACGAATAGAAATATTATTTCTAAGCTTTTGATAAATTTTGTTTTCACAAGAGCTTATAGATTGTATTGTATCATTTTTTTTTTTTTCATTTTTTCGGTGTATTCCAACAAAATTTTTATTTTTTTTTAATTTATATGTAGTAAATTTAGATGAATAATCATTCTTCATTTTATGTGGACAAAAAAAAATGTTATTAACAATCAAATTTTTTTTCTATATAATCATATTAATATATTCTAGATGAATCCAAATCTTTATTTTTATCATTAGAATAACGAATATTATCAAAAGAATTTTTAATTTTTTCTCTTATTGAATCAAAATCATATTGTTCTTTAATACCGTTATCTTCTGTCTTAATATCATCATTATTATCACTGAGGACAGGCCTGGAATTCTCTAAACTAAATTGATTTAGAATATCGCGGTCGTTCTCGCACAAATCCTTACTCATTTCAGATACCTTTTTCTGTATGTTGTTAGAATCTTGTTCATTTTGATTATACTCAGAATTGATTTTATTATTGCAGAAATCATTATCATCTTCTTTTGGATGTTCTTTTTGATTACATTTTGTATTGATATCATTATTCATAGATTTTTTTGTATTTTCATTACTGTCAGTTTTTTTTTTATATTTATTGATTTTATTAGTTATTTTCGTATAATATTCAAATGAAATTTCAGTAAAAGATTTAAATATATTTGAAGAATCTTTATTATAAGCTTGAGTGATCAGAAAAACTAATAAAATATTAAATGGAAATAAATTTCCAAATGAAAATAATGTAGTAGTTATAAATAGAATATCAATAATATTAAATTTTGAACAAGAATTTAGAATATTTAAGTTTAGATTAGAAAGATACGAAAAAATTAGGTTTATCATAATATTTTCATATTATAATATATTTTTAAATACTTTAAATTAATTTAATTAGTATCATTATATATAAAAGAGTTATGTATATAAAGATATATTAATAGTCTTATGAAATAAAAAATTTGATTCTTCTCCCGGTTGGGGTCGGTTGAGAGTTATTGGAATGACAGCGTTGAAATATAAGTGTTTAGATGCGTATACTACAATATTAGAGAAATTCAAAGGGTGTGGGTCTATATCGGTGGATATAATGAAGCGTTTGGATAATCTTAAAGATTATGGAAATGATTATGTAGTTTTCAAATCGGATATTGATGTAAGTTCTTTGTCTTCTGATCAAATAAAGCAAATTATTGGCAAAGATGGTTGCTATTTTAAAATTACTACAGAAGCTACCGATACTGATTTTATTTGGCATGATACCGATAAACAAGTCTTTGAATTTTGGGGACCGTACGATAATATCAAAAATGCTATACCAATTATTCAAAATAGAATTCAAAAATATACAGCTATCCCTACACCAATCCCATAAGAAACTATCTCTTAATATTACATTTATCTTAATAAAAAAATAAAATACAAAAAATAAAATACAAAAAATAAAATACAAAAAATAAAATACAAAAAATAAAATACAAAAAATAAAATACAAAAAAAAACAAAAAACAAAAAAAAATTTTTTTGTTTTTTTGTTTTTTTGTTTTTTTGCTTTCCATTATTTAGATTAATTATTAGAAATACTCCTATCGAGATATTATCTAGTAATAGGAATTCTCATCCCAATGGGTAGGAGTGTAATCGTCAGCCCATACGGATTTAGTGTAATCTTGAAAAGATAGTTCATTATAATATGGAGTGTCTTCTTCCCAAGGATCATTGAATTCCTCCGAAGAAGTCTTCATCTTGTTTTTTGCTTCGGTCTGCGAGCGTTGATTAAGCTCAACAACTCCATCAGAAGAAATAACTGACATGAAGTTACCATTGGTCCATGCATTTTCATTTGTAATGGGAGGATTGTCAATAGAGCATGCGTTAGTACGCTCTAGAGTAGGAACAATCGGAGAAGATGAAATCTCCGGAAAAGCATCAGAACTAAGATGAGAAAGAGACGGAGTAATTTGGGAGTTAGAGGGAATAAAAGAACGAATAAACTTATCAACAGCATCCCATGGAACTGCTGAAGCACCACTGATAACAACATACTTATTAGTAGTCTTATCCCAAATAGTATAGTCAGGATATAGAGGGTCTCCATGCGAATCCAGTTTCTTAGATAGCATAATACGAATGTTCTTCTTATTCGTTTCAGATTCGCCTTGAGAAGGAGTATAGAACAATTGTTTCGCAATATTTGGAGCAGGCGAGCGCTTAGTCTTCTTAGATGATGACTTAGATGAATTTGTGTTGGATGAACCAACACTCTCGGTTTCCGTTAGATCATCCTCATCTGATTGAAGATCTGCCAAAAGACTATAGCGTGAGCCTTTCGAAAGAGGCTTTTGAGGTGCCTCAGGAATGATTGGTGTAGAATTCTTTGATTGCTTGGGTGTATGTACCTTTTCGTCTTGAAGGTTAATAATAGTCTGCTTAATCATATTACCAGCCAATATACAAGAATTAGGCGTATTCGCAGTAATATCAAACATGCTCGTCTTGTTATTATGGATGATATAGCATCCATTACCAACAAGTCGCATAATCGACTTAATGTTATTACCACCAATTCCAATAATGATTGAAACAGAATTTTGTGGACATGGAACAGAAAGAGTGGGACGAGATGAAGAAACCGATTGGTTCTTATGTGCCAAGATGTCTTGATTGATCATCATCGCAATCTTTTGAACATCTTGTACCGTACGTCCAGAGATATATACTATATGACAATCATTCGTAGATGTCTTCGTATTAGGATTAGGAGTATTCATGTCAGATTGCAATCGAACAAAACCTCCAACTACACTAGAGGTGTAGCGCTTAATGCCATTTCCGCGATAACCAATTATCATCGCAGCAATGGCAGGAATCTTGTCTGGAGAAAAACCAATCTTACGAAGGTCAATGTGACCTACCGGACGATTGATGTTGGAGTAGTTTGACTTTGAATTCATTTGAGTGATTAATTAATATCAATAGAAAAAAATAATAAGATCAAATTTATTTTCTATCTGTACCTTATTCCGTAGACATACTATATGTTTTAATGAAAAAGCCATATAGAATCACTATCAGGAGTACCTCTACCACTACTAATGATAGAATCTGTAGGAGAACCAACAGGACTAGTAATGATAGAATCTTTTGGAGAAGATATAGGAGTAGTATAAAGTTCGGTTTCTCTAATTTCTGATATCAAATCAAACCAATTTTTATATATATCAATAATGCATGTTTTAGAATTCATACAGCCCATAGAAGAATCTCCATGAAATCTAATACAATTATAACAAAATCCACATTGTTCGGAAGTAAGTAAACTAGGATGTATAAGATTTTCTATTTCATTATCAGTATAACAATACCAACCTGTATAAAATCCATTAAAATTTAATGGATTTCCAATAATGGAATTAGTATAGGACGGATGACAATTATCAATTGTAGGATTAACGTAAGTTTTACAAGGACACGGTGCCGCAATCATTTGTACATCATAATTATTATCATTCTCATGACAAAGTATTTGTTTAACTACAAAGGAATTCGGTCGTTCAAAAATCAAATCCATTTATAATCTTGAGAAGATACAATAATAAAAAATAAATAATATCATATTTATTTTCCAATTATTTTGCGGTAAAAGTAATAGTCAAGCTAATAACCTAATATGTTTTACTAAAAGCTAAATTATATAGTAGTGAGTTCATCTGGGTGATCTTCTATAAACTGCTTAATTTTATCAATAATGGGAAATAGTCGCTGCCATTCTTGCTTGTAAATGGTAATAGGCAACTTACGAAGACCATTGATTTGGATAGCACCCTTCTTAGAAACCTTAATTTCAAGTTCACCCTTGGAATAGCTTTTTCGAGCATTTTTCTTCTTTTCCTCCTTGAGCTCGGAACCAATACGATCTAGTTCAGCTTCCAACTCTTCTCGAGACATCATCTTGGAAGAGTGTTGGTCTGGTTCCTTAGAAGAGTGTTGGTCTGGTTCCTTAGAAGAGTCTTGGTCTGGTTCATTAGAAGAGTCTTGGTCTGGTTCCTTAGAAGAGTCTTGGTCTGGTTCCTTAGAAGAGTCTTGGTCTGGTTCATTAGATTCTTCGTGAAGGTTGTTGCTAGAATTTTCAATTTTTGATTGCTCTACTTCATTAATTAGATCATTAGTAGTAGATTGGGCCTTTTCTAGTTGTGAAAGGAGTTGTTGGGTATCGGATCCATCCGGAGAATTAGAAGGTGTTTGTGGAACATCGGGGGTGATTGGACTTCCATTTTCGATAGATTCCTTAGAAGGGCTGGTAGTGTGAATAGTATTTCGACGAGGAATAGTCTTCTTCTTGAGAAGGGACTTGGTGTTATCAGCAGTTGTAGACATTTTAATAAGATAAAAATGGAGATTCAAGTTATTCAAATTTTTTTACCTATATGAAAAGATTAATGGGATAACTACTTAATACATATAGTACACGCACCTATAATTTCACCTAGTTTAGCTCGACAGCATGGACAACTCTGGCCACACATTCCATAATGTGTATCAATATTCCAAGATTTAGGATGTTTAATGGAGTTAGAAATAGGAGTAGGATCGTGAAGCCATCTATAAAACATAGAAGGATATTGTTGACGAATGACTTTCTGATATCTAGTTCTAGATGCAACGGGATTGTTATCGAAGCTCGTGTTTGAAAACGAAGACATGGTTGAATTTTGATATTTGGTTATATATATAAAGGGTCAAATTTATTTACCACTTTAATATTATACCTATATAGACTATAAGGGCGAAGAGTAAAAGGGGTAGACTATAAGGGTGAAGAGTATAAGGGGGTAGACTATAAGGGTGAAGAGTATAAGGGGGTAGACTATAAGGGTGAAGAGTATAAGGGGGTAGACTATAAGGGTGAAGAGTATAAGGGGGTAATATTAGGTATAATTTAGACTATAAATAATTTATGTAGATAAGGGGGTAGAATGATAAGGTGGTAGAAAAAATTTGACTAGGTCAAAATTGACCCCAGACTAAGAGTATTCAGTGCCCAAAATAAGATAGAGGTGGGTTCATAAAGGGGTAGAAAAATTTGATTTGGTGAAAATTTAGTCCCAGACTAAGAGTATTGAGTGTCCAGGTATATTCCTAAGTGAGAGGATATCCAAAATATAAGTCGAATTTTTTTTGGTTGGACCCAGGAAAAATTTGATTGGTATAAATCGGAAGTAATACTTATAGTATAAGAGATGAGTATAAATGGGAGTATGTACAATATAGTTAGGAAAATCTACAATTTTGGCGGTGTAGGTATTTTCCTAACAACGTTATTTATGGTATCAGTAGTCCAGTGGTTATGTGTGAGATTTTTGGCAACGTATTGCCATGTAGGAGGTTTATGGGGGATAATTCGTAACCCAATATATATGGGGAGTCCAATATGTTTGGGAGTAAATAACGTTCAGATAGCATTGGTAAATCATTATGTAGGTATTATAGCAGCAGGAAGTTTGGGTTTTATAGGATTTATAACAAGTAGAATGAAAATTTGATTAGTGATATGAGATTGGGAAGATAGGTACAAATGATGAACCAAGAGAGGAACTTCCCAGTGTTTTTGCCTAAAGAACTCCAGACTTATTCAGAACAGTTGTCATTTGATAGGGACGAATTGATGATTTTTCCAGAACCGGATGATTTATGTAGTAGTAGTTGTGGTGTATGTTATAGCTGTGTGCAGGGTAGACACGAGTGTATGAATCCATGTGAGGATTTAAACAAGTTGTATAGGAAATGGTATAAGGAAGTAATAGTACCAGAGCAAGAATGTCCAGGTTGTGAATCGGGAGTAGATTTTCATGGTGCACATTTAGTGGATGGTGAATTACATCCAAACTGTTGTAGTAAAGGAGGATAAAATAATAATGGATATATATATAGTAAGTAGTATATATATTTTTTTTTGATTTATAGTTAGATTATGAAAATTGATGTACGAAAAAGACCATAAAAAAAATAAAAATGACTCAACAGAATTCAATGGAAGGAGAATGGTGTGAAAATGGGACTCCATGTCAATTATTAAGATTAGAGCAGAGGGGAGTGTCAATCAATGATTGACTAAGTGCACATGAGAATTTATTTAGATATTTGGATGGAATGTTTAGAAGGATGTAGAGTTAAAATTTGATCTAAAATAAAATTCTATAATGAATATTAATGATGAACCATTCTTTATCAAACGGCGGACAGAAGAAGGCACTCTACAAGGATGTAGAGTTTGGGAAGAAGAAGAGAAGTGGTGGTTATGGATCAATAAAATTTGGAAAGATAGAGGATAAAAGAGTAGTAGTAAAAAGATGCAAGATAAGGTCAGAGACGGAGCATTTAGATAGTGAAACGGAAACGGGAATATGGGAAAGTTTATCATCAACGGATGTAGTACCAAAATTGTTAGGTTATGGGAAGTTGAACAAGAAGTCAGAATATCATTACACAAAGTATTTTATATGTGAAGATAATCGAGCACGTGATATAGATGATTATATAGAGAGTGGTAATTTTTGGGAAATAATAAAAAAGGAGGGTGGGAAGGATACAGGAGTACGATCGAGATATCCGGTGTGGTCAGCGGAGGACCAAACAATGTATGAGTATACAATGAGTAGGAAGGACAAGATAGAAATTTGTAAGGGTATGGCAAATTGTTTGTATAAAATGCAAAAGAAAGGTTTTGTACACAGAGATATAAAGGGTGGTAATTTTATAATAGACAAAGAAGGTAAAGTAAGATTAATAGATTTTGGATTGAGTGAGGATGTAGAGAAAGCAAAAGAGGAGAATTCAGTGGTTGGTACACCAGGATATTGTGATCCATTGGTAGAAGATGATGGTTGGATTTCGAAGAAGTCAGACCATTATTCATTAGGAGTAGTATTTTTAAGAGTTTGGACAGGATTTCTAGGACCAGAGTTTGATTCATATGATAATCCAGATGATTTAGAAATAAATAGAAAAGCAAGAAAGAATTTGAGAAATGAATTTTTAGATCAATTGAAAAACTTAGAAAAAAAGGAGCCAATGGTAACAGAGTTAATACGTTTTATGTTATCGAAGGAGTTAAGTAGTAGAATAGATATGAAGGATATTTTAGATATTCTAAAAAGATTGTAAGTAGAAGGTATAAAGTATAAACTAATATATTTTTTTTTTTTTCTTTTAATAATAGTTTTTAAATTTGATTATGAAAATAGAGGTATGTTAATAGTATTAATGACGAACCATTCAAATACAATGATGAAACTTGTGTATGGGAGCAAGATTTCTGAAAATCTGAATTCAGTATTAGGATTGAAGTATAATGATAGTCCATGTGATGGTTATCCAGATCATGTATCATATAATAGAGAAGATATAGAAAACTTATCAGAAAATGGTTGTGAAATAGATGGTATTGATGAGGATGAGTATAATGATTGGTATGATAGATTACAGGTAGAAATATGGGAGCATGAGAGAGAGAATAGAATAGAGGGTATAAATATTTGGTACAAGTATGAGGATGATTGTGGAGATAATTTTTGTGTAGAATGTAATGTAAATTTAGGAGAGAGTAATAGGGAGTATTGTCCAATGTGTAACACAGAGGAATTAGAGATAAAGGAGGAGTGTCTTGGTTGCGAATTGGGGACAGAATGTGAGAATGCTCATATATTAGACGGGGTATATCATCCAAATTGTATTAGAAAGAAGGAAGAACCAGCATTTTGGATGATATTAAATGGTACAATGGATTCTATGGGAGAGGTAATAAATAGATGTATTGGATGTGGTGTAGATATGGGAATTTGTAATCCTAGACAGTATTGTATGAAGACATATTGTGCAGAATTAGAATAGTAATGCGAAGTATCAATAAATCTAAAAAGAAAAAAAAAATAATTTTTTTTCGATAATAGATATATTATAGGAAAGATGTAGATTTTAAAGAAAAAGGAAAAAATTTGATTTAAAGAATAAAAGAAGATACATAAGAATATCCCAATTACAATGCAAATTTTCGTGAAGACACTTACAGGCAAGACTATTACACTTGAGGTGGAGTCGTCTGATACAATTGATAATGTGAAGGCTAAGATTCAAGACAAGGAGGGTATTCCACCTGATCAGCAGCGACTGATCTTTGCGGGTAAGCAGCTGGAGGATGGTCGTACTCTGACGGATTATAATATTCAGAAGGAGAGTACGCTGCATCTCGTGCTCCGACTTCGTGGTGGTTGGAATGATCCTATCTACTGGCTGCGAGAAAACCGCTCTGATAATAAACGAACATAATTTAATCTAATAATCCGAAACATAAAAAAAAAATAAGCGTGATATAAGGCCTATAACTTTCCGTGTAGAGGAAAACAGGTATCACAAACTAAGTGTTTTTATATGTGGGTGATTTCATAAATCCTATAACTTTAACGGACCAATGTTAAAGCAGGTGAAATCGTTAAATCCCACAACTATTATATATATAGTTAATATATGTAGATTATTATTTTTTATGGTTCGCATTCTTTATATTTTTATTGGTGACCGAGAAATAAAATTGATCAGCAAATAATTTTCCATGCTGACAGATAATGGCAATAATGACGAGAAGCGCATTTGCGAAGGCACAGAATGACTTTGAGGAGGATCTACCGGGTCGAACAACAAACTATGTTCCTAGATATACCTCTACAAGAAAAGTAAAGCCACGGGCTTCTAAGACACGAGCTAGTAAGCCAAGGGCTTGTAAAAGTAAAACCGATCAGAATGAAGATAAACCAGGTAGAACAGTCAATCACATTTCAATAGAAATACCGTGTCGAAGCGCAATTGCGAAGGCACAGGAATTGGTTGACTGGGTGGCACAGGAATTGGTTGACAGGGTAGGACAGAATTACCAGGAGGAGCTGGAGCTGGAGGTGCCACCGGAATGGGTTGACTGGGTGGAACAGAATGACATAGAGCGATTCTGGCCATACCTGGAGGTACCACAGGAATTGGTTGACTGGATGGACGAGCAGGAGCTGGATCTGGAGCTGGAGCTGGAGGATATACCGGGTCGAACAATAAACTATCTTCCGACACAGGAGGAACACCGCAGTGTTCCGACACAGGAGGAACACCGCAGTGTTCCGACTTCTACAAGAGAAGTAAAGCCACGGGCTTCTAAGACACGAGCTAGTAAGTCAAGGGCTTCTAAGACACGAGCTAGTAAGCCAAGGGCTTGTAAAAGTAAAACCGATCAGAATGAAGATAAACCAGGTAGAACAGTCAATCACATTTCAAAAGAAATACCGTCAGATTTTTTAGATAATTTATCACTAAATACAACAATGTTCGTAACTAGAAACATTGATCCAGACGTATTAGATTAGGGGTTTTCTTGGAAGGGAAATAGTATAGGTGTGTTATTAATAATTAGTTTTTTTTTTCTGGTAAAAAAAATCGATATATAAATATCATTATTACTTTAGAACTAAGATGTCAATCTTATCAGACCAACGCACATACTTTGTGGTAAATTATGATGATAAAGATGATATGAAAAGAATGGGTGGGTGTTGGGATCCTATAATGAGGAGATGGTATGTATTAGAAGGTATGAATTTAGTACCATTTATAAGAAGATGGAATCTTGCAGAAAAAGCTAAAATAGAAGTCCAATGTGAGAAAAAGGAAGTAGAACCCGAAAAACCAGTACGAAGATGTATATATGCAGTGGATTTATATAATATTTGGAACAATAAAGAACAATTAATAGAATCACACTATATGTGTAGTCAGAATGTTTAGTTAGGCTTATAATAGAATAAGTATAATTTCTAATTTCTATTTTTTTTTTTGTTATTTTTATTATGTACAATGAAATATAAAGATAAATTATAACTAAATAATAATAATAATTTATATTATGAATATATATGTTCAATTTGCTTTAACAGGGAGAAGATTAGAATTGAAAATAAACAATGATGATACAGTAGAAGAACTAAAATCGAATATAGAAAATTTAGAGAATATTCCAATAACAAAACAAAAATTGATATTTTGTTCGAAAGTGTTAGAAGATACGCAAAGACTATTAGAGTGTGGTGTATGTGATAGTTCATTATTACAGTTAGTATTAACGAGTGAATCGTTAGGAATACCATCAAGTTTACCACAGCAAGTAGTACCGAGACAATACTTTTCAGATAATATGTTATTAAGACATGGAACACCAGTAACACCAAGAACACCATCATCACCAAGCCCGAGAACACTAACACCAATAACTCCAAAATTATCTCCTGGAAGTTTACATTTGCCAGGAATAAAAATTTCTCCAAGTGAGTCTTTATCTCCATGTGAATTTAAGAGAAAGAATGGACCATATAAACTATTCGCACCGGGATCAAAATCATATTGTTTATGTACTATATATATATCAGAATTTAAAGATGAAAATAAGCATGTAGAATACTATAGATTATCTTACACTTGGGAATATGGGACATCAGACAAATCAGATGCGAGAGATTGTTGCTGGTGTACGTTAAATAATAATATAACAATAACAAAGAATGCGGGAAATCCATTTATAGCAGGAGGTTTAGAATCGAAAATGTCAGGTTTAACAATAGAAAAGAATAATTTATCTCAAACATTGATAAATTTTTTAGTAATGGATGATAATGAGTTGGAGAATAATATAACATATCAACATTCTTACAATTATAGAAAGAATATAATGATAGCTTTAAGTAACTTGAATAAGATATGGTAGGCACTGTAAAAAAGATACTAAAAAAAAAACACTGCGAAAAAGATCTAAAAATTTAATAAAATAATAGTTATATATAAATTATATAATTTATATAAGTTATATAATAATGATAAAAAAAGAGGATATAGAAAATAGTATAGATTGGAATTTTTTTTATGAGTTATTAAGTACTTATCTACCAAGTAATTATGAAGAGAATTCGATAATATTTTTAAAAAATAAATTAAAAGAGTATGGTTTAAAGGGAGAATATACTTTAGGAGGGGATGTAACAGTAAATATGGAAGGAAGAAAAGAAGTGAATGTTTTATTAGATGCTCATTTAGATGAGATACACCAAAGAGTAGTAAATATATCGGATGAGGGATATTTAGTAGCAAAACCTTTTGGTACGATAGTAGAATTTTTATTAGGAAAGAGAGTTGTAGTTCATGGAAGAAAAGAGGTATTAAATGGTGTAATAATAATACCGCCCGCACATTTTATTAAAGAAAAAATGTCAGAATTAAATGAGATAAATAATATGTTAAAAGAAAAGTATTTATGGATAGATATAGGAACAAAAAGTAAAGAAGAGAGTGAAAAGTTTGTATCAATAGGGGATGCAGTAACATTTCCTATAGAGATAAATGAATTAAAGAATAATTGTATAGTTTCAAAAGGATTAGATAATCGTATAGGAGCATTTGCACTGAGTCAAGTTTTAAAAATATTAGGAGAAAATGGTAATTCATTCGGATTACCAAATATAATAGCGAATTTTAGTAATAGAGAAGAAGTAGGGCATGGAGTATATCTAAGAGAAGAAAATATGAATTTAGATTATATAATAGTATTAGATACAAATATAGATACATCAACACCTGTAGCAAAATCAGCACAATATACAGTAGTAGAAATAGGGAAAGGTCCTATAATTTGTAAAAATTTAGAAACTACACCAAAAACAGCAGAAGATTTAGAAGATTTATGTAAAAAAATAAATATACCATATCAGACATCATTTAATACCCATTTAGGTGGTACAAATTTATTTGGATATAGAAAATATGATACAGAAACAATATTTACAGGTGTAGGAATTCGTAATATACATTCTTCAGTAGAAACATGTAAAAAAGAAGATATAACGGATTTAATAGTTTTAGTATGTAATTATTTATTAGGGTTGTGATTTCATATTATTATCGAAATAGATAATAATATAATCATGGCAATGAAGAGATTACAAAAGGAATTAATAGAGATGAATACATCTCTTGAAAATTGTAGTGCAGGTTTAAAAAATGATAATATATTTGAGTGGTCAGGAATAATATTAGGTCCAAAGGATAGTGTGTATGAAGGAGGAATATTTAATTTAGATATAGTTTTTCCGACAGATTATCCTTTTAAACCTCCAAAAATACATTTTATAACCAAAATTTATCATCCTAATATTTCAGAAAGTGGTGGTATTTGTTTAGATATATTAAAAAATCAATGGTCTCCTGCGTTAACAATATCAAAAGTACTATTAAGTTTAAGTTCAATGATGGTGGACCCAAATCCACATGATCCATTATCACCACAAGCAGCAAGGGAATATTTAAATGATAGAGAATTTTTTAATAAAAAGGCTAAAGAATGGGTAAAAAAATATTCTTCAGGAGATTAACCATAGGTATGCTTGTCAAATAATGTGTAGTACTGAGAGTTATTAAAACGCATTTTTATTAGTGTGTTACTTAAGATAAATTATATATAATTTAAATCATTTTTTTTTTATTTTGTTTATAATAATGTATTATAAAAAAATAAAAGATCCAAATACAGGTAACTTAATTAATATAAATAGTAAATTAGGTAAGAATATACTGAAAAACTATATTTTTAGGTTAAGAGAAGGTGGGAGTGAAAGTAAAGTAATAAAAAAAAATGATATAGAGTTTAATATAATAGATGAATTTAGTAAAAAATGGTATACAGATGACAGAGTAAAAAGATGGGAACCTAATACTTTTAATATTATAAGTTATTATAGTAATAATAAAGATGGAATATATATTGATATAGGAGCTTGGATCGGTGTTACAGTTTTATATGCGGCAAGTCTATACAAGAAAGTAATAGCAATAGAACCAGATCCAGTAGCAATTGAAAGATTAAAAAAGAATATGAGTGCAAATAAATGTGATAATATAATTGTAGTAGAGAAAGGTTTATCAGATACGGAGGGTAAAAAAACATTTGGGGGAAATGGATTAATGGGAAATTCAATGTCAACTTTATTAGTGGAAAGAACTAAGAGTCCAAGTGAAAAAAATACAACAACAATAGATACAATCACAATTAATACATTAATTAATCAATTAAAAATTAATCCTTCTTTAATAAGTTTAATAAAAATGGATATAGAAGGAGGAGAAATAATATTAGTACCAGCAATAAAAAAATTTTTGAAAGATTATAAACCAGTTTTTTATATATCTTTACATAGAAATTGTTTAAATAATAATGAGATAGAAAAAATATTAGATGATTTGTTTAATATATATAATAAATGTTATATACATACAAGATTAACAACAAGAAAAGAAGTAACTAAAGAAATGATACAAAAAAAGAAATATAGTACAATAGTTTTTGAATAAGTGGGTGAACTTCTAAATAAAATCATTTCGATTTTATAAAAAAAAAAAAAAAAAGAAAAAGAGAGGGTAAAAAAAAAA
>Ga0206130_10001626_pt1 | contig 32275 bp, 22 predicted proteins | sample Helgoland_Spring_9_FD_148637 | JGI IMG/M metagenome (GOLD analysis project Ga0206130, IMG submission 148637) | Pelagic subsurface seawater microbial communities from Kabeltonne, Helgoland, North Sea - Helgoland_Spring_Bloom_20160512_1 | ecosystem: Environmental > Aquatic > Marine > Epipelagic ...
AAATATAGTGTTTTTTTGGTAATAGAAGGGTTTTTAGGTTCGAAGCCGATACAAGGTTCCAAAGCGAAATTCGAAAACAAGGTTCCAGATTGATAAAAGGGGGAAGGGGTGCCTTCTCACCGGGGTGGGGTAGATGTATTGAGCGCTAACTAGGGTCTAAAAAAATTTCTGCAAAAATTTAGCCTACATGTAGCGGTCTAAAGCCGCTTGATAGATCAACCTGGTCTTTTCATCTACAACGCACATCAACGTCTCCTCAAACGTGCTCGTTAACAGTGCTTTTGCTGCAATATCAGCGGCTAACTCCACTGGCCACTTATAGACACCGGTCCCCATAGAAACAAAGGCAATGCTCTTTGCGTCAGGAACTTGGCTATGTAGTTCCAGGGCAGATACGTAGGAATTATAAAGCTGCTCAGATTCACCTCTCTGTCCACCCATATACCTTGGGCAGACGGTGTGTATTACATATTTAGCTGATAAATTAAATGCGGGGGTGATGATTGATTGCCCGGGCATGAGCGGGGCGAATGGCCTCGCTGCTGCTTCTAGCTGAGGCCCAGCGGCTTTGTGGATAATGCCAGAGATGCCACTACCCGCAAACAAAGACGGGTTGGCAGAAAGTACCAATGTATCCGTATCTACCATTAGTATTTTCTTAACTTTGACTGATATCATGGAGATAGACCAAGATTGATTGAAAAATTTAACATCGACCATGAAGGTAACAGATTTCTTGGTCATATTTGTATAAACTTAAAATAGATTAGAGCCCACCGAAGGATTCGCAGTGGTCAAATTAGAAGATATCAAAAAGAGTGCTCAAATAAAGGGCATCCAGGGCGATGAACTGGTCAATATTGTCCAAGTTGAGCCTGTGGGAGACTCCGCCTTAACAGTCTACTACAAAGATAGTTCAGGCAAACTGGGCGAACAAATGCTATTTCGGTCTGATGAGTCTAGGCTGACTATGGCGGAATCCGGAAAGTCTTGGGCCTTTGATGCTCCAGGCGCGGAATTCAAACTTGGACTTGAAGCCTATCGTATATCTCAGGCAGCTCTTTTTGACCCAATGATGGCGGTTCACACATCTAATGTGGTGCCCTTACCGCATCAGATATCGGCTGTTTACGAATCAATGCTCCCCAAGCAACCACTTCGATATGTTCTAGCTGATGATCCCGGAGCAGGTAAAACCATAATGGCAGGGCTTCTCATTAGCGAGCTGCTCATGCGTGCTGATGCAAAGCGCATTATGGTTGTTGCTCCCGGATCATTGACTGAGCAGTGGCAGGACGAATTATCAGAAAAGTTCGGTTTGCATTTTGATCTCTTTAGTCGCGAGAAGCAGGAGGAGTCGCGGTCAGGAAATTACTTTGATGAAGCCAATCAGCTTATTTGCCGTGTTGATCAGTTATCGCGGAATGATGATTACCTCGAGAAGCTTCGCGCAACTGACTGGGATCTGATCATCGTTGACGAGGCTCACAAGCTGTCTGCTACATATAATGGTCAAACTATCGATAAAACCAAACGGTTTAGATTGGGTGAGCTTCTGGGTTCAATTTCGCGTCATTTTTTGCTGATGACCGCGACACCTCACAACGGCAAAGAAGAAGACTTTCAGACATGGTTATCCCTACTGGATGGCGATCGCTTCTATGGCAAATTCCGAGAAGGTGCACATAAGGTAGATGTGACTGACATGATGCGTCGCATGGTTAAAGAAGAGCTATTGAAGTTCGATGGCACCAAACTATTTCCTGAACGAATAGCTTACACAGCCAACTATAATCTCTCAGACCCTGAATCTGTTCTTTATACTCAGGTAACTGAATACGTTCGAGAGGAAATGAATCGAGCAGAAAAGCTGCTTGGTCAGAAAAAAAATACTGTAGGTTTTGCGCTTACCCAGCTGCAACGGCGACTAGCATCAAGTCCCGAAGCAATTTATCAATCGCTGAAAGGCAGGCGCAAGCGGTTGGAGGCGAGACTTGAAGAAATGAAGCTTCTGGCTCGTGGTCAGGCGGCAAGAACCAACGGTGTAGCCGAAACGCTTGCAGGTTATACCCTGGGAAGACGAGATCTTCCTGAGAATTTCGATGAAATCGATGACGAGTTAAGTGCCGAAGAATATGAAGAGTTTTCTGAGCAAGTGGTTGACCAGGCTACAGCAGCTGAAACTGTTCCAGAACTTCAAGCTGAAATCATTATTTTACGAGGCCTAGAACATAGAGCTTTGGAGGTCGTGCAGTCTGGCAATGATAAGAAGTGGGAGCAGCTGTCAGCGCTCATCCAAGACAAGCCAGAGATGTACACAACCACAGAGGATGGTAGACGAGGTAGTCGACGTAAGTTAATTATTTTTACGGAGCATAAGGCGACTCTACATTATCTGGTCGAACGGATTGGTGGCATGCTGGGTTCAGCAAATGCTGTCAGAGCAATCTATGGTGGCGTAAATCGAGATGAACGCCGGAAAATTCAGGAAGAGTTTAGGAATGATCCTGATGTGTTGGTGTTAGTGGCAACTGATGCCGCAGGTGAGGGTGTCAACCTACAGAATGCCAACTTAATGGTTAATTATGATTTGCCATGGAACCCCAACAGACTAGAGCAGCGCTTTGGTCGAATTCACCGTATTGGTCAAACAGAAGTCTGTCATCTCTGGAATATAGTGGCCAATGAAACACGCGAAGGCGAAGTGTTTAAAAAGCTGTTCGATAAAATCGAAATTCAAAGAGCTGCGCTTGGTGGAAAGGTATTTGACGTTCTTGGAGAGGCATTTGATAACGTCTCACTTAAAGATCTTCTGATGCAAGCAATCCGATATGGTGATGACCCGAAGGTCAAAGCCAAAATGCAGGAAGTTATCGATGGTGCGCTAGATGTCGAGCATATTAAGGACCTTGTTGATCGCAATGCATTAGTTGGGCAGCACATGGGGCTTGAATCGCTTTACGCGATCAAGGAAGAAATGGAGAAAGCTGAAGCTCGCAAGCTTCAACCGTATTTTATTAGAGCATTCTTTTCGGAAACATTCGCATCACTTGAAGGAAAAATGAAGCCAAGAGAGTCCGGACGGTTCGAGATCTCTCACGTGCCAGCAGCAATACGTGAGCGCGATCGAGTAATCGGTGAAACGCGTACGCCAGTGCTGCGGAAGTATGAGCGAATATGCTTCGAAAAAGAGGGTATACGTCACATTGGTAAACCGATGGCAGACATGATTCATCCCACTCATCCATTAATGAACGCCACGACGGACCTTATTCTTCAAGCGCATCGGCAAAAGTTAAAGCAGGGCGCTGTGCTGGTGGATCCAAATGATGATAGTACTGATGTAAAGGTATTATTTATGGTGGACCATACCGTAAGGGAATCCAGTTCCGCTGATGCCGTTGCCTCAAGGCGATTACAGTTCGTCGAAATCGATGACGCCGGCAAAGCCAGCAATGCAGGTTGGGCGCCGCATCTGGATCTTCAGCCAATCAGTGCGGATGATCAGCGATTAATCGCTGATATTATGGAGTCAGATTGGCTGACTAATAATCTTGAGGGGCTAGCATTAGCTCACGCGTCTCAAAAGCTTGTGCCAGAACATTACGCTGAAGTAAAAAATCGCCGAGAACGTCAAGCGGATAAAACGCTTGAAGCAGTGCACGAACGACTTGTTAAAGAGATCAGCTATTGGTCGGACCGATTTATAAAATTACAGGATGATGTAAGTGCAGGAAAACAGCCCCGGATGCAGCCAGAAAATGCTCGGCGTCGTGTCGATGAGCTTACAGCAAGACTTGAGCAAAGAACGGCGGAGCTGATAGCACTTAAAGACGTCGTCTCAAGTACGCCAGTAGTGATTGGCGGTGCGCTTGTTATTCCGCAAGGACTATTGGCTAGCCGCAAAGGAGAAACTCAGTTTGCAGTTGATGCCGAATCGCGAGCGCGCATAGAACGTGTAGCGATGAATGCTGTTATGGACGTTGAGCAAAAACTAGGCCATGAAGTGAAGGATGTTGGTGATGAAAAATGTGGTTGGGATGTTACAGCAAGGCCCCCAGTAGATGACAATGGTGTTGTAAAAGATGATCGACATATTGAAGTAAAAGGTCGATCTAAGGGCCAAACAACCATTACAGTGAGCCGCAACGAAATTATTTACGGCCTCAACCAGTCCGAAAAATTTATCCTGGCTATTGTGATTGTGGATGGTGATAGGTTTGAAGGCCCGTTCTACATCAAAAATCCATTTACAGTGGAGCCCGATTTCGGTGTCGCCAGTATTAATTATGATTTAAGTGATTTGCTATCCAAAGCAGTTTCACCCGATAAAACAATATAAGAAGAGTTTAATGACAAAAATTTGCAGCCCCAAAAAACTTATTGAAGTTGCACTGCCGCTTGATGATATCAATGCCGCCGCGGCAAGAGAGAAATCTATACGACACGGGCATCCCAGCACATTGCATCTGTGGTGGGCGCGTCGACCATTGGCTGCAGCAAGAGCAGTTATTTTTGCGCAAATGGTTAATGACCCAGGGTATCAAGATGGTGATGGATTTAAATTTGGCGTCAACAAAAAAGAAGCTGAAATAAAACGTGAAAAATTATTTCAAATTATTCGTGATTTAGTCAAGTGGGAAAACACTAATAATGAAGATGTACTTAATCGTGCCCGTGAAGCCATAAAAGAAAGCTGGAGGGAAACCTGCCATTTAAATCGTCATCATCCCCAGGCATCCGAGCTTTTTGACCCTGAGCAATTACCTGCATTTCATGACCCATTTGCTGGAGGCGGAGCTATTCCGCTAGAGGCTCAGAGATTAGGCTTAGAGAGTCATGCCTCCGATCTTAATCCTGTTGCAGTCATGATCAATAAGGCAATGATTGAAATACCACCCAAGTTTGCTGGCCAAGCTCCAGTGGGCCCTTTACCAGATGGAGAGAAACAGCAAAATTTTGCTGAGGATTGGAGTGGAGCCAAAGGATTGGCTGAAGATGTCCGCCGTTATGGCCATTGGATGCGTGAAGAAGCCTTTAAACGAATTGGGCATTTATACCCCAAGGTAAAAATTACGGATGAGATGATTGCCGAGCGGCCCGACTTAAAGCCTTATGCAGGTGAAGAGTTGACAGTGATTGCGTGGTTATGGGCGCGAACAGTTAAAAGTCCTAATCCGGCGTTTAGTCATGTAGATGTACCTTTGGCCTCCAGTTTTGTGTTATCGAGCAAAAAAGGTAAAGAAGCCTACATTCATCCTGTAGTTGAAGAGGGAAAATATCAATTTAAAGTAAAAGTGGGAGAGCCCCCACGCGAAGCAATAAAGGGAACCAAGTCGTCAAGAGGTGCAAATTTCAATTGTCTAGTTTCAGGGTCGCCAATAGGGCAAAGCTATATCCGTGAGGAGTTTAAGGAAAAAAGAATCTCTGAAAAGTTAATGGCCGTTGTTGTAGATGGAAGAGCAGGAAGAGTATATCTAGGTCCGAACCAGATGATGGAAGATCTTGCTTACAGCGCGAAATCTGATTGGGCTCCAGATATTGAAATGAACCAAAAAAGCAAGGATCTTCTTTCAGGACGGGGATATGGTTTTAAATTGTGGTCTGAACTTTTTACTCCCCGTCAGCTGGTTGCGCTAGATACTTTTTCCAGTTTAGTGGAAGAAGCCCAATATTTGGCAATTACTAATGCAAAAGCTGCTGGCATCAAAGTTGATGATTTGGGTGTTGATGATGGTGGATTGGGCGCCAAAGCTTACGGTGAAGCCGTTGCTGTTTACTTGGCGTTTGCTATAAATAAGGGATCGAATTTGTGGTCAACTATAACTTCTTGGATGAGTGATCGAGGGGCTTTTAGGGAGACTTTTGCAAGGCAAGCAATTCCGATGGTGTGGGACTACGCCGAGGCTAATCCATTTTCTAATTCTGGTGGAAACTTTCTTTCAGCAATCGATAAAGGAAGTAAGGCTTTAGCATTTACACCAATTAGAGGGATTGGATTTGCATCCCAGGCAGATGCATCAAAACAAGACATAAGCTCAAGAAAAATAATTTCTACAGATCCACCGTACTATGACAATATCGCTTATGCTGACTTATCGGATTTTTTTTATATATGGTTGCGGCGTTCTTTGGGGAAAACGTTCCCAGGATTATTCTCAACAATCGCCGTTCCAAAAATTGAGGAGCTAGTAGCGTTACCTTACCGACATGGTTCAAAAAAAGATGCTGAATTATTTTTTCTGGAAGGGATGACTTCAGCTATGAGAAAACTATCAAATCTTTCTCACCCTTTATTTCCTGTAACAATTTACTACGCATTCAAACAATCAGACACAAACGAGAAAGGCACTTCGAATACTGGGTGGGAAACGTTCCTAGAGGCCGTAATTGCAGCGGGTTTTGTGATTGACGGGACATGGCCTATGAGAACTGAAGGTTCCGGTCGATTAATTGCAAAGGGCACTAATGCATTAGCTTCATCAATTTTACTTGTTTGCAAAAAGCGTGAGATCGACGCTAACTCAATCTCCCGTCGCGATTTCCAAAGAGAACTGCGCGAAAAAATGCCTGAAGCTTTAGAAACAATGATTGGAGGTGAAACTGGTGTTACTACAATTGCACCGGTTGATCTAGCTCAGTCAGCTATAGGCCCTGGAATGGCTATCTTTTCAAAATATGACGAAATATTAGAAGCTGATGGCAGTAAAATGAGCGTGCATGAAGCACTTATATTGATTAACCGAGCTATTACCGAATACTTAAATCCCGATAGCGGGAATTTTGATAACGATACCTTGTTCTGTGATGACTGGTTTAGCCAATACGGCTGGAGTACTGGGCAGTATGGAGAGGCCGATACCCTTGCCCGTGCAAAGGGCACATCAGTAGATGGTGTTAAGGATGCCGGTGTTGTTGAGTCTGGCGGCGGTAAGGTACGTCTTCTAAAATGGAAAGAATATCCCAAAGATTGGGACCCAAAAGAAGATAACAGAACGCCTGTTTGGGAAGCATGCCATCACATGATACGGATATTGTCAGATGAAGGGGAATCTGCTGCTGGGGCATTGCTAGCGAGAATGCCCGAACGTGGAGAAGCGATTCGTCAGCTTGCATATCACCTCTATACAGTTTGCGAACGAAAAAAATGGGCTGATGATGCGCGAGCATATAATGAATTAATTGGTTCATGGCATGCGATCGTAGCTGCATCCCATGATACTGGACTAAAAGATGAACAAGCAGGATTTGATTTCTAATAGGAAGCTAGAAAAATGAGTTTAAAGCCATGGCGTGAGATAGCTCGCCCACACAAAGATGTTTTAGAAGGATCATTCAAGCAATCTGAGTTTGCTGCAGATATTACTGCTGTTGCAACTGGCAAGGCGACGGATGATTATCAAGACGCGGAAAAATTTTTCTCGAGAACTTTTATTACTGAGGGAATGAAACTTCTATTAATGTCTGTTGCGCAGCGATTATCGGGTGTTGGTGGCGATCCTGTTATTCAGTTACAAACCGCTTTTGGTGGTGGTAAAACACACACGATGTTGGCTGTGATGCATTTAGCAAATCGCAAAGTCAGTACAGATAAATTACAAGGAATTCCGCCGATTTTGGACGAGGCAGGTATCTCAGAGTTGCCAGTTGCAAAGACTGCAGTGCTTGATGGTATAAACCTATCAGTTAGCCAGGGTAAACAACATGGATCAATTTGCGCGAATACATTATGGGGTGAATTAGCCTGGCAGCTCATGGGAGAGGAAGGATATTCAATGGTTGCAGCCAGTGATAGTGATGGCACGGCACCTGCAAAGGATATTTTGGCAAATATACTTCAACAAGCGGCACCCTGTGTAGTGTTAATTGATGAGCTGCAAAAATTCTTCAGTGATTTAACTCCTGGTGCACAGTTAAATGCAGGCACCTACGAAGCCAACTTAAAATTTATACAAGCGCTTACAGAAGCATTTAAAACTGTACCGAATGCAATTCTTTTGGCTTCGCTACCAGAGTCAGAGACGGAAGTTGGTGACTCATTTGGACAACGCACTTTAGTAGCACTTGAAAAACACTTTGGAAGATTGGAATCGGTATGGAAACCTGTTGCGACTGAAGAGGCATTCGAAATTGTTCGTCGTCGCCTATTTGAGGATGCTGGAGAACGTGCTCAAGTAGAAGGTATAAGTAGACAGTTTTGTGATTACTATCGTGCAAACAATGAAAAGTTTCCAACGGAAACTCAGTCGGAAACCTACTATGAGCGTATGTGCAATTCTTACCCAATTCATCCAGAAGTATTTGACCGACTCTATGAGGATTGGTCAACGTTAGATAAATTTCAACGCACACGTGGCGTTCTGCAATATATGGCAGTGGTTATTCACAACATGTGGAATTCTGACAATCGCGATGCGCTGATTATGCCTGGCTCGATTGATTTAGGTGATGCTAATGTCCGCAATAAAAGCATTCATTACCTTCCACAGGGTTGGGAACCGGTGATAGAGAAAGAGGTTGATGGTCCCCGCTCAGAACCATTTGATATAGATGGGCATGACACTCGTTTTGGAAGCATTCAGGCAGCGCGAAGAGCTATGCGTGCAGTATTTCTAGGTAGTGCTCCCTCTAATGCAGGTCAATCAATCAAAGGGATAAAAGCCGAAGGTATTTTATTAGGCTGTGCTCAGCCTGGCCAGACCATCGGTACCTTTGAAGATGTGCTCAAGCGATTAAATGATCGACTAACATATTTATATTCTGAGTCGGATCGTTATTGGCTTGATACACGTCCAAATCTGCGTCGTGAAATGGAGAGCCGAAAACAAAATATCAATGATCGTGAAGAGCTTCAGCCACTGCTAAAAAAACTGGTAACGGGCATATTTGGTCGTAATCATTGCTTTGGCGGAATCCATGTTTTCACGTCTTCTGCTGATGTAGTTGATGAATTTTCAACAGGTCCTAGATTGGTCGTTTTATCACCTGAAAGTGGTTATAGCCGGGGTGATTCATCAAATGCATTCGCTGCGGCAGAAAAAATACTACGCTTCAGAGGTGAGCAACCTAGACAAAAACAAAACCGACTAATCTTTTTGGCGCCAGATTTTGATGTAGTGTCTAGGTTAAAGGATTTAGGTCGCACCTATCTTGCGTGGGGTAGCATTGTTCAAGATGCGGCTGATGAGCGGATTGACTTAACTATAGGTTTGTCTAAGCAGGCCAAACGGAATGTTGAGTCTGCTGAGAAGAATCTTCAGCAAACGGTGAGAGAAGCGTTTAAGTGGTTAATATGCCCATCTGAAGTGTTCGATGGCGGCAAGCCCAAACTTACTTGGGAGGCGATCTCTGTCTCGTCCTCAGCACCTAACATTATGGCTGAAATTGAGTCAAAACTCCGTCAAGAGGAGTGGTTAATATCAGATTGGGGTCCTTTTCACCTTAGAAATCTACTAAAACAATGGTATTTCAAAGATGGAGCGTCTGATGTTAGTGCGCTAAAACTTTGGCAAGACAGCTGTAATTATTTATACCTGCCGCGATTGGTAAATGACCTAGTGCTAAAGCAAACCATAGCGGCTGGTATAGAAACTGAAGATTTCTTTGGTTATGCATCAGGTAAAGAAGATGGTCGATACTTAGGATTTATCTTCGGTAAATCGAGTAGCGTTACTTTAGATGAATCAACATTACTTATCGATTCCGAAGCAGCTCTTGAGTACAGAGCCCAACTGACCCCTCCGTCTGATCTACCGATCCCCGAACCCGGTCCAGAGAACCCCGATGGACCTGAGGCAGGAGAAACTGGCACTAATAACGGGAGCGAAGGTAAGGGCGGCCAGTCAGATGGACCCAGCGGAAGTGTTAAAAAACAATTTTATGGGACCATTGATCTTGATCCGTTAACTGCAAAAATGCAGTTCTCACAGATTATCAATGAAGTTGTAGAGCAGTTCACTACTAAGACAGGTGTTAATTTAAAAATATCAGTAGAGATAGAAGCTAGCTCTAGGGCAGGTTTTGATGAGAGTACCCAAAGGGCAGTGAAAGAAAACTGTAATGTGCTGAAATTTGGTAATTATGAGTTTGAGAACGAGTAGAAAAGTGGTTCTCGAGTATTAAAATGTCCTCATTAGATCACCAATATCTTAAAACTCGTCAGCGCGTAGAGCGTGAATCACATTCTGAAGTTCTTGCTCTTCGAGTGCACCGCTCTCTTAGCTGGCTTCAACGCTCAGAAAAATGTGATGATGAAGACGGCAGATTTATCTTTTTATGGATCGCTTTTAATGCGGCCTATGCCCAAAGCATTGATGCTGATGAGCATACCAAGGCGCAGGTTGCCTTTGGTAAATTTCTAGATAAGTTGGTGAGTTTAGGTACGGATGATACTCTGTATAAGCTAATGAGGACTCGGAATTACAAGGTGACTTCCCTTTACTTGAAGACTTCATATCAGACAGAACTGAGGAGGAGTTATGGAACTTATATGAGATGTGGGAGCTAGATCATGGAGAAAAAGTTGACTTAACTCAATCAGCTTTAACCAGTTATAGTGTTGGTGGTTGGGCACTTGACGGCTGCTACATGGAAGACCCGCATACATTTGTCGGCTTTACAAACATCGCAGGGGTTGAGATTGAGTACTATGATGGAGACTCAGCTAAAATCTTAACCGAAGATGAATTAAGAGCTATGCTCGAAAGTCAATATGTTGACAAGGCAGATCAGCTAGATAGTTTGGTGCCAGCGACTTTGATAGATCGCGGTATTCGGCGTGAAGAATATAAGTCGACTGAGCGTATAAAAACGAAAGCTAGGTATAGAAAAATTGCTATATTAATATGTATCGCATTCGCTTACTTCGCCTGGTTAGACTGACTTTAATATGGAGAACCCATCGTCGTTTAGTGGGTTTTTCTTTAAAAAGCTTTCAATTAAATACCGTTGATGAGGTGATTGAAAGCATCTTGTCCTTACGTTACGATTAGGGCTTTAGCGGCGGTAATTAGGTACATATGCTTTCTTATAGCTTAACGCAATATGAACCTATATTTGATGGTTGCTGTAGGATTTTTTACCAGAATGCCCCATGTATTATCCTAAAATCTGGCTCCCTTTAAGGATAAGCCACTTTGCATATCATTGACCAAGAGGAACCGAGTGAAGAATTTCAAGCTGCTTGGAATTCAGCGGGCAAGCATATCCAAGCGCAATGTAGGGGCGGAATCAAATGGATCCGAGTTAATCTAAGACGCCCCTTCATTGAGCATTTCTCATTTATCATTGGCAATCAGCTTTTCTTTGTATTCGTTGAAGCAGAAGAATTTGAGCTTTCTAACAGATATGACGCCTTTATTGGTTGTGCTGATAAAGCAAATGCTGTCCCATTGGTAATAACAATGAAAAAGCAAATCGGAACCTATGAACCGTCGGGTGGAGGTTGGGGACTTCTTCACGCTGTCACTAAGGCGCCTGTAGACCCTCTCGCACTAGTAAGCGATGAGTTAATCGAGATGTCCGATTGGGAGTTGCATGATTTTGCTATTAGTGTCGTCAAGAATAGACTTATAGAGGAGGGTAAGAATGTTTATTCAACTTGCTCAGATATGGAAATCAATCCTTCATTATGGTTCGAAGAGAATGATTTGCATTACTGGGTCGTTATTAGAGGATTTCGGCATCCGATGGTATCAGCTGAAAGGCCAGATGACCTTGATCAAATCGCTGAAGGTGTGCCAGGAGAAAACTCGGCAGGCTATTACGCGATAGTCACGGTTGCAAACAGTGATGATCCCTTTGACCCTGAGGCTGCTGATAGTGGCAATTTCCTTCCGCTATATAGAGGTCACGGTATGACTATAAAATATACTGGCATCCACCCAATCGTTCCAGTTCATTAAAAAGTGAGCTTTTAATGGACGTAATATCAGAAATTATCTCCATGGAGTATGTGCATTAGATGTCAAATCAAGATATTTCATACCTTTCAGTGAGTCACGCAATTGAGGACGCTATTGCCAAATACAAAAAAGATGAGTCTATTGAGGACTGTCTTTCATGGATAAATGGCGACATAGACCGACTTACGGTATGGGCATATGATACGGAGACATTTTTCAATGACGACTATGTATTCCTTACAAGTGAAGAAGAACTGTTTATTACCGATGATGATCTACTCGAATACTTTGATGCAGACCAACTGGATTTAAAGACAGATGTGAATGTTTTGAATTTTCTTAACAAGCGAGCTAACGGGTTATTTGATGAGGGTGCTGCAGCTCACTTCCATAATCGTGATGCAATATGGATCACTGCTCGCTGTGAAATCTGGGGGCAGGGGGGGGCGCACTTCAGTAATTTCGATATATATAACTCCAAGGAAGACTACTACGATTGCTTAAAGGACCAAGGATCAATGCTCTGGATGACGAAATTTGTGTCACATTCAGACGAGGAGCTAATTTCAATGTATAAGAAAAATGTGACCAATAAAAATTTTCGGAAATAGAGGTCGATATATGGAATGTCCATCGAACATTTTTGAAAAGTTATGGGCTGTGCGTGGCAGTGGCACAAGTGATGATCAGTGCATTGCATTGGCTTACGAATCACTGGGTGAAATCGATTTTACTGGTGTCTTTAGGCTGTCTTTTGACGAGGTTAAAGTCGAACACATTGAGGACTGGATGAATGCCCAAGATTGGATTAATGATCTGGGTATAGGCCTATCATTAGAGGATGTATTCCGAAATCACTATGAGGACTTATATTCCGAGGAAATACTGCCATACCACCTAGTTAAGGATGCAAGTGAACTGCAAACCCTAGTTTTAAGCGCTATCAGAGCTAAATCAGAAGCAGGAGAGTCTGAAATCGTGAGTATTGCTTGTACTGAGATTACCAATGGGGATAGAGCTCTTTTCCTCTTATTTGACGATAGCGACGCCTGGAGTTTGGGGCATGCAGAATATATTGAAGTTGTTGAGGACCTAAGTGGGCTGACAGAGGCTAATGGATATTACACTTTATAGTGTAGTGGTTTAAGTAACAAAGGATGTAACAAAAGCACATATTTAAACCCATCAAAGCTATATTAATCAATAGGTTATCATCTGAATGCAGTTCCCGCCGCCTCCACCAATAACAAAACCTCAACCCGACAGGGTTGGGGTTTTTTTATTGGCCGATGATTTGAGAATGAACCCGCGCAGCGGGTTCAGCCGAGCCACGCAGTGGCGAGACAACGCGGGAGCGCAGCGACGGCGGCCCCGAAGGGGTGAGGACGAAGGACGAATAATTCCCGCCGCCTCCACCAAATAGCAGCCCCGAAAGGGGCTTTTAAGTACCATAAAGTGTTGATTTAAATAGGTTTTATAGATTTTTTAAGGCGCAAAAATATTCATTGCATTTTGTAATAATTCACGTTTTATGTAACAAAAAAGAGGAGAGCGCAGTCCTTTTGTTACATGCCAAAAGTTACTAGACCACTTGCCAATTCAGAAATAAATAATGCACGAGGCAAGGCTAAGGAATACAGATTAGTAGATGGCCTCGATCTTTAACTCTTCTGGTATGCGCAATACCGGCTAAAAAATTCTGACCAAACTTGTGAGAAGGGGTGCCGATACTCAGTTGGCGCGTCTTTTTTTATTGCCAAAAATAGTCGCTATTGATCACTTCTCATGGCTATTTGTTTGACAAAATTGGCCCCTACAGCGTTCTAGCGAACGCCGTCCTATCACATATAGATACTTGATAATTAATGTTTTTTTATGGGCAATCCCAGTTCGCAAAGTCGCTTTTAGATCGCTTTTTGAAATTAGCATGAAAATCAGATTTAGCCTCGCTATGCCACTGTCGTCTGACAATATTCCTTTCCTTATTTTACAATAAGTAGGCCTGAGGGTAATTAGCCAACTATCCATGACGACATGCAGTTATTAATCTAAGCAGGCCTTCAATGAGTCGGTGATGGCTTCAAGTATTTTATCTGCTTCAACCTGTCCACAGACCAGTGGGGGGGCAATCAATAACACATTGCAGCGACCCGGGACCGTGTTGCTATTGCGACCAATAAACACACCTCGCTGCATACAGCCGGCGAGAATTTTGGCCATAATGGTTTCTGAAATTGGTTCTTTAGTGGTGCGATCATTGACCAGTTCAACACCTATCAGTAGGCCTTTACCACGGATGTCGCCAACATAGGGATGATCAGCAAGTGCACTTGCTAAGTTGCCTTTGATCTGGGCGCCCATAGTCGCTGCATTGGCAACAAGCCCTTCGCGCTCGACAATTTCAAGATTTCTCACAGCTACAGCACACGACACTGGATGGCCGCCAAAGGTATTGATATGGCGCAGGTGGCTCATGGTGCCCGGCTCATCGTAGAAGGCTTCAAATATACCTTCGCGCACTGCCGTGGCGGCTATCGGCTGATAGCCGCTGGCGAGGCCTTTGGCAAAGGTGAAAATATCCGCCTTAACGTCCCAGTGAGTGTGGCCAAACATGGCCCCTGTGCGACCAAAGCCTGACACCACTTCGTCGAAAATTAACAGTATGCCGTAGCGATCGCAAATCTCACGGACGCGCTTTAGATAATTACTCGGAGGCACTATAACCCCGCCGCCTGACAACATGGGTTCGGTGATAAAGGCGGCAATTGTCTCAGCCCCTTCGTAAATAATCGTTTCTTCAAGCTGCTTGGCACATTCTTCACCATGCTCTTCGGCGCTAAACTTGTCATTGGCTCGGTAGTGGTAGGGGGGCATGACTTTGACAAATCCTGTCGGCTCAGGTCCATAGCCCAGCTTGCGCTCTGCTTGCCCGGTGGCTGCCATAGAACCCATGGTGTTGCCGTGGTAGGCGCGGTAGCGAGAGAGGATCTTGTAACGTCGCGCGCCATTTGGATCATCCGATTGCTGGTGGTACTGGCGGGCAATTTTGAATGCAGTTTCATTTGCTTCAGAGCCACTGCAAGAAAATGACACATGCACTTTCATTCCTAGTGCGTCTTGAATCTTGCTGGCAAGGGCGGTTGTTGATTCGCTCACCATCACCGGCGCTAAGTAGCTTAAATCAATCATTTGCTGGTGCGCGACATCGGCGAGCTCTCTTCGACCATAACCCACATTGACACACCACAAACCCGCCAATCCATCAAGGAAGGTGTTGCCGTCACAGTCTGTGAGATAGCAGCCTGAGGCTGTAGCGACGGTTCTCGGCGCTTGGCCAATAAGTGGCTTGTGCTGCGTCATTGGACGCCAAACGCGATCGGCTGTATCTAAATTATCTGTGTTGCTCATAGTAGTTCCCAAGGGATGTTTTTGATGACTCCTCAAAAAAGATACCCTTTTAAAATAAATAATTAAAATGGAGATTTGGCAAGCGAGCTATTTGATTTATGAATGGTATTGCTCTGTGGATACATTTACACACTGAATGTGCATGTTATTTTATTTCCATTTTAATAATGTATCTAACTGCTTTACTGTAACAACAAAATTCGACTATATCATTTGATATGGCATTAGACTAAAACAGATAGAGAGGGGCATGCAATGAAAGATATTAGCAAAACACAACCCGGAAAAATCACCGGCGGCCACATGTTGGCTCGCGCGCTCAAGGCTAAGGGAATAGATCGAGTTTTTTCCCTATGCGGTGGCTTCATTAATCCAATTTATATGGGTTGTTTGGAGTACGGTATCGAAGTTGTTGGCACACGTAATGAGTTGGAAGCTGGCTTCTTGGCCACAGCCACGACGCGCTGTACACGTAAGCCATCGGTTGTGATTGCTGAGCCCAGTGGCTTCACTAATTATATTTCCGCCATCGCCGAAGCCTATTATGCCGGCGATCCGGTTATTTTTATCAGTGCCACGGCGAATGCCAATAACTTTGATAATCAGGGTTTTAAAGAAATGCCCCAGGCTGAAGTTGTGCGCTGCATGACCAAGTACTCGGTCGAGGTCAGCGACCCACAGCGTATTGGATGGTTCTTAGATAAGGCCCACGATATTGCGATTCAGCATCCAGCTGGACCCGTGCAGCTCTGTATTCCGACTAACTACCTTTTTACTGGCCAGCTGCAGGCAGAGCTTGCGGAGGGTGCCCGCGGTTTTGATCCAACAAGACAAAAAATACATCAGCCATGTCCCAATCCGAGCGATGTGGACAATATTATTGAGTTGCTACGGATTGCGAAAAAGCCTGCGATCGTTGCTGGGCCAGGTGTGTGGTACAGCGATGCAAGCAAAGATCTAGAGGAGCTATGCGATAGTTTAAACATACCGGTGTTTGTTCCGCTTACGCATTCAAAGGCTGTTAATCAAAGCCATCGCTGTTCCGCAGGCTTGGTCGATTACCACCAGAATCATGGTTCACAACTGATAGGTGAAGAGGCGGACTTGGTATTGGTTATAGGCGGCAAGCTAGACTTTCCGCTTAATTTTGGCGAGGCACCACTGATTAGTTCAAAAGCCAAACTGATTACGGTCAATGCCACAGCGCGCGAACTAAGTAATAACGCCCTCGCCGATGTGCGAGTCTGTAGTGACGTGAAAATGTTTGTTCACGCATTGGCTGCGAAGTTAAACGCCAGTGATGCTGTCGACAGTAGCTGGTTGGATGCTATTCAAACCAGACGCCAGAAACAGGTTGCCGAGTATCATGATGTTTTACGTGGCAATAGCGAAGGCAAAATGCATCCTCTGCGCCTCTGTTTTGATGTGCTTATGTCACTCCAGAAAGAGGATATTTGCGTTATTGATGGTGGCGATATCGCAGCCTGGTTCGAGATGGCAATCAATGCTTGGTCTGTCGAGGGCCGACCGATTAAAGGTATTTTTGCACCTGGTCCCTGGGAGCAAATGGGCACAGGCCCAGCATTTGCCACGGCGATTCAGCTGGCTAACCCAGATTCGCGGGTTGTGCTGATCACTGGTGATGGCTCCTTTGGCCTAGCGCCGGGCTTTACTCCAATGGACACGGCGTTGGATATGGGCTTGCCCGTAACCATGGTGGTTGCCAACAACTCACAGTGGGGAATGATTCAGAACCAGCAGAAAGCCATGTGGGCTGGCCGGGTTGTTGCTACCTCCTTGAGAGAGAAGGAGTACCATCCGATCTTGGCCGCTGCCGGCGTCTTTTCACAGTTCGCCACGACCCCGTCACAGCTGGCTGCAGCGCTTGCCGCGGCACGAGATCAGGCAACCCCGGCCTTTATCGAAGTGACTACAGAAGCCGCATCATCGCCGATCACCCAGGGACTGGTTGAAATGCGCATGCGCACAGCAATTGAATAAAGTTGTCTTATACATAGCTAGTTTGCGAACCTCTCGCCCGCACTGTGCGAGAGGTCTCACAGACAAACTCTGGCTCAGTAAGACCATCCGGATCAAGTGCCTTTGGCGTAATTGCAGGTTTTTAGGCTCTTAAAGGTCAGCAGATCGCTCAACTCTCCTAATAGATTTAACGCTGTTCCAGTATCTCTGTGCAAAACCCTACTCCATTAGCCAGGTACGCTTTGAATTAGCTGTGGGAATAGCAAGCGGGCAGCTTAGCGGAATAAGACAGCGCAATTATGGTAGCGTAAAGGACGGTGGAATAAGCCCATTTTCCTAGCTCCCAACTGTGGCCTGCGAGAGCTAGGAATATGTAAATCAAGGCTTTCTAATGGGTGGGAGTAGAGCTTCTGGGATTGGCCAATAAGAGCCTCAGCTCAGCGACAGACTTAGGCTGTATCGCGTTCGAGCCACCAATTTCGGAAGTCTCGATCACCGGTTATTCTTAGCTCGAACTGGCGGCTAAAGCGCAGGCAGGCATCGAATAGATTCTGTCCCTGTGAGCGCTGACAGAGCAGTATAAACCCAGTCTCTGAGGCTTTTAAATTGATTATCTGCACACGGATACCGAGGGCACCGGTGGCGAGGTAGAACGGACCGCTGAGATCTGGCCGCTCTATATCTATGGCCACCAAGCGCCTTAGGATATCAATTGATGTGCTGCCCCAAATAGCAAACATAGCTAAGCCGTCGGTGACATCGGTGTAATGGGTCTCTTTCCATTGGGGCTCTATTGGGCCGGTGAGGTCTATGACTAGTGCTTCGCCGCTTTTGGCCTGTGCAATATAGCCGGTTGCTGTAGCCGCCACTTGACCAGGTGCCAGAGCAGCTGCGCCACTAGGCGCGTCACCCTGAACTATGGCCTTTGGTCGGTGTGAGAGGTCGACTAGATTGACCTCTGCAGCAACCAACTGGGGTTCAAAGTGATCGACCACTGGCCAACCACCCATCTCGTGTTCGACAGGGGAACCCGCCCAATCAGGTACTATAACTGTTCGTTTGCGCGTTATCACAATTTCATCCTCTCGCCGGTGACATCATAAAAGGGCCTTTTGGCGACCTGTACCGCCACTTCAGCATTGTTGTGCCAAACGCTGACGCTGCCGCCAACTTGGCAGCCTTCGTGTGGTTTGACCAAAGCCAAGCCTAGGGTTTTGTTTAGCAGCGGGCTGTAGCGCATAGACGTAACATGTCCGTAATGGTTATTGCCGCCGACAACCAGAGCGCCATCGGTGATATCGGAACGGCCGTCGATACTGAGAGCAATCACCTGGCTCTGCCGTTCATCTTTGCGCAGCAGCTCAAGCATCGGCTGACCGACGGTGTTGGTCTTGGTTGCCGATAGCATGCCGCCAAATGAGGCTTCAAATAGGGTGGTGAAACCGTCAGTGTCGAAGGCAGGCAGGATGTGGCCCTTCTCGAGGCGACAGATATTCAGCGCTTCAATGCCGAAGGGCTTGATGCCAAAGGCTGTGCCAGCCTCATAGATCCTTTGCCATAGATAGCTCGTCTGGCTTGCGGGGCAAACCAGTTCATAGCTTAGTTCACCGACAAATCCTAGGCGCAGCGCCATCACTTTTACACCGGCAACGGTGATTTCAGCCCAGTGCGAGAAGGGCAGGGTTTCATTGCTTATGTCATCGTTGGTCAGGGTGCTAAGAATATCTCGTGCCCGGGGACCTGCGAGTAATACATCGCCCTTGGCGTCGGTTAGATTGACCACATTGACCTGCCAACCGGTTCCCCTGCACCACATTGACAACCACTCTTCAGTTACAGGTGCCCGGCTTGTGGTGTTGGTTATAAAGTAATCCTGCTCACCCAGTTTGACAATGGTGCCATCGTCGATGAGCACGCCACTTTCGTTACAGGCGGTGAAATACATCAGTTTATTGGCGGTTAAATTGTCCACCTTATTGATGATAAAGCGATTCAGTAGTTTGGAGGCATCTGGACCATACACTCTAAATTTACCCAGAATAGAGGCGTCGTAGATTCCAGCTGATTGATGCACTGCGAGGCTCTCTGCCTCGGCATCGCCAAAGTCCATCATGCGGATCCAGGGTCCAAAGCGCTCCGGCACGCCGCCGTGGGAGAGCTGAATATCATGCAATGGTGTCAGTAGCGGGTGGTCGTGATGACCGGCAGCCAAGTTACCCAGACTAATAGTGGTCAAAGGTGGCCGTGTGGTTGGCAACACTCGCGCTTCAAGAGCCGGATTGCTGTCAGCCAGCAGACGGGCAAAGTTGGCTTCACACATACCGCCCTGGCAAGCTCCCTGAGTGGCGGTGGTGTAGCGCTTACAGAGTTCAATGCTGTTAAAGCCTTCGGCCAAGGCCTGCTCGATGTTGCCTTGAGTGACATCGTGGCAATAGCAGACAAAGGTTTTGTCTTTATCTTGGGCGAGAATCGTCTGGCGGGCCACGCTACTTAGTGGCGGCGCTTCGATCGCAGCTAGTTCCAATACTGGCTGATGTTGAACACCGCCAGCATTGATGCTTGCCAGTGCGCGCTGCCCTGCGAGCCGGCCTTGAGCGATTATCGAATCTGCATCCTCTAGGCCAAGCAGGCGGCCAGCGACTTGATAGTTTGCCGGTAATTCTTGCGGTAGATAAAAATTGAGCGCTTTATCGTACACCATGCGAGCGCCAATCTGGCCCAACAGTTTATGTTTTGGGTAGCGACCAGATGAGGCGACAATAGTGTCGCATTTAATCGACTGCAGATCACTGCCATCGAGAGAGGCGATCTTAACCCCGGTGATTTTTCGTCGTCCACAACTGGCCGTCAAAGTGTAGCCATTCCAGACTGGCACGCCGGCACGGGCAAACTCGTCACGCAGCTCAGTATTCAGACCCTCGGGTCGAAAATCGATCATTGCCGATACGTTGACACCTTTGTCCAATAGCTGCAGTGCAACGCGCGCCACATAGTCTTCGCCGCCAGCCAAGACGATTTGCTGCCCTGGTGACAGCGCCCAGAGATGTATCATGCGCAGTGCCGCTTCCGGCAGCAACACGCCGGGGCGATCGTTATGCTCGAACAACATTGGCATTGAAATGGTACCGGTGGCGAGCACTGTGGCCTTGGGTCGGACTAAATAGGTGCGCTCGGTAAATTCTTCATCAGCGCCGCAGGCCTGAATACATACCGCCATGCCATCTGGATAAATCGCTGATACATGGGTGGAGTTCAATACTGTTAAATTAGTGTAAGACTTAAGTCTTTGGATAGAGTCTTGGGCGCGACCATAACCGCTCTCGCCCTGAAAGGCTTCAAAGCCACCTAGCTGAGCGTCGGTTTCGGCCAGGACGACACGGATACCGGTTTTGGCGGCGGTAATCGCAGCTTCCATACCGGCCAAGCCACCACCGATCACCAAAATATCTGGTGTCACGTTGACGCTTTCAAACATAGCAGGCTTATCGAGGGGCTTGACTTTGGCTAGGTTGCCGGGTGCCGCACGAATAATCTCTTTAACGATCTTCCAAAACCACCGTGGCTTATAGAAAGTCTTGTAATAGAATCCTGTGGGCATGGCCCAAGAGAACAAGTTTGCAACAGCCATCAGATCGCGATCCACATCGCCCTGTGGTTCGACGCTCATGCCAGCTTTGACTGTAGTTTGGCAGGTCTTGATATGCATGCGGCCATCAACATTCATAGTGCAGCGAGAGCACTGCCCGCTCATACAGGACACTGAGCGCCGGCGGTGATATTTAAACGATCGAGAAAAGGTGTCTATGCCGGCCGCGAGCAACGCGGAGGCGACAGTATCTCCTTCAAAGGCCGGAATAGCTTTACCTTGATAGAAAATGTCTACCGGCTTGGACCGGTTAATAAGCTGTGTATGACTCTCGGGTAGTCGGCGGGTCATAGCGTTACTCCTTAATAATTTGATGTGTTGCTGTATCGCGTCTTGTTTGTACCCAATCGCCACAACCCATCACGTGGAACCACAGCTCATCTTGAAAACCTGGTAGATTGTTGTTGAAATAGAGGTAGTCACACCATGCTTTCATCTCTGAGCCGTCACGAGGAGGGCTCTTTACTTCACCGTGAAATTTAAATTCGTAGGCGCTGCGCTCGCCGCAGTTTGGACAATTGATTAGAAATGCCATACAGGTTACCTGTTATAGGTGCTTATAAAATAATTTCTGGAACTAAATTACGGGTGTAAAACCGGTCTAGGGAAAAGGCTTTAATTTTCTCGGGAACACGCCCTGTAGCTATGTACTCGGCGGAATATTTGCCGCAGGCAGGAGTCGATTTAAAACCGTAGTAGCCCCAGGCAACATCGAGGGATAGCCCCTCTATACCACTGGGTCCCATCACTGGTGCCGAATCCACAGTGCAATCACAGAGTCCAGACCATGAGCGCACCACTCGTACATGGGCGAGGTCAGGGAAATATTCGGTGATTTTAAATGCGCGGTCCGAGGCTTCTTCCCAAGTCGTGTAGGAATTCCAAGACTGCCAAGGATCCAGGCCAGCGCCGATAATCAGGTCACCCTTCAGCGTTTGCTGGGTGTAAAAATGCAGTCTCGGGAAAGCCACATAGTAGTCTAGGAACGGCTCCATGATCGCGGTGGTGAGAACCTGCATCGGAGAGGTTACGACCGGAAATTTAGTCTCTAACATGCGCGCGATTTCAGAGGAGTAACCGCCAACGGCCACATGCACTTTTTGGGCATTAATCCTGCCAACGTTAGTTTCTACACCTGTTACTTTGCCATGCTCATTGATAATTTTGGTCACTTCAACGCCAACGCAAATATCGACGCCATATTTGTGACAGCCTTTAGCAAACCCCCATAGCGCAGCGTCGTGGTGCACAGTCCCGCCCTCTGGATGAAACTGAGCGCCGAGAACCGGCAGCGCGGGCTTGTTACTGATATCCAGAGAGGGAACCATTTTTTTAATTTCTTTCGGGGTCAGCATTTCCATTTTGAGCCCGGCGCGAATCTGCGTGTCACCCTGCATACGCATGCTGGCAAGCTCAAGATCGCTGTGGGCAATAGCAATAATGCCCTTTTTTTGCACCATCAGGTTCCACTCTAGTTCTTCGCTGAGTCCATCCCAAAGCTCAAGGCTCTCTTTGTAAAACGGCAGTGTTTCAACCGCGCGCTTGTTGGCGCGAACCATTTCAGTGTTGCGGCCAGAGCCGCCCGATCCTATGTAGCGACGCTCTAACACCGCTATGCGTTTTACGCCGTGATAACGTGCTAAGTAGTAGGCTGTAGCAAGGCCATGTAAGCCGCCGCCAATTATCACCACATCGTAGCTTTTTGCAGGTTGTTTAAATTCCCACATTATATTTGGGTTAGCCATAGGTGATCCTCTAATTACACCTTGCCTTGGCGGTAAGTTCTGCTGATCAGAACCAGCTGCTGGCAGGTGGGGAAGTCTTGCAACTAAATTAGCTGGCGTATTGAGTCGACAACTACATGATGGTCATATTTATTAAGCTGGCTGGCGCTATCACAGCATTGCTCACCTTAAATAACATTTGTAATTCTATGATTACATGAGGTGGATTATTTTGAAAATTTAGTATTCGGATGTATTTGATTCATAGGGATGATAATAGAGTGCGGCGGGTTAGAGCAGTGCCCAGTCCTTTAGGCTGTAACAGGGGCGCACTTGAATAGACTAAAATTCCAGAGGTAAGACGTGTGTTTCTAAGCGCTGTTAGCGTCAGCTCTAGCCTGGATTGGTGCGCCGCAGATGTGCGGCGCACGAGAATTAAAGCGCTAGGCAGACCTGCTTGATTTGCTCGCGAAACCAGGCGTGGGCTGACGCTTTTTCATGGGATTTGTGCCAAATCATGTACATCGGGATAGGCGCAATAGGAACAGGAAGTTGGAGTAACCGGAGATTGAAGCGCTCAGCCATCAGATTGGCAACGCGTAAAGACATGGTGGCAACCATGTCTGTATGCATGGTCAGCATACACATGGCGATATTGCTCTCGACGGTGACGGCAAAACTACGCTCCTTGCCCATTTTCTGAAGAGCCAGATCAACAAAGGCAAAATCCAATTTTCGGTCGTTGTAAATACCTACGTGTTTTAACTCGAGATATTGCTTCAGGGTAAGTTGACTTCCTACTGCAGGGTGGCCCTCGCGCACCACAGCGACCAAGTTGTCTTCAAGTAATGTTTCACAGGAATAGTCTTCGCTCAAAAGCGGGACATAATCGATCACCAGGTCGACCTCTCCAGTGCGCAGTTGAGTGGTCAGATGATCTGCTGTGCCATAGCGCGCATTGACAACTAGGTTCGGCGAAATCTCAAACAATTTAGCCATTAAAGCTGGCAGAATAACTATATCGTCGTAGTCGAAACCTGCGACCCGGAACGTGCGCGGTATTTGAGGATCAAATTGTGCAGAGGGTTTGAGGCCCTCTTCGATAAGACTCAGAGCTTCCCGCACTAGTGGCGCCAGCTCAAGGGCTCTAACTGTCGGAGTTATACCGCGGCCTTGGCGAACAAACAGGTCATCTTTAACCAAGTGCCGAAGTCGGCTCAAGGCGTTGCTCATTGCCGGCTGACTCATACCGATACGCTCTGATGCACGGGTTAAATTGCCTTCAGTAATAATGGCGTCAAAGATGGCTAGTAGGTTGAGGTCGACCGATCGCAGATTCAAAAAAAACTCCATTGATTCATTCACTCAATAAAGATAAAGCATACAACATATCCATTGTAAAAATGTCTCTAATTTTGCTGTAGTGACCAAACTAATAATTATCATTAAATAGGAATAGCTATGTTGCGCCATATTGTTATGTTTAATTGGAAGCCGGAGGTAACGGAAGAGCAAATTAACGCCGTCGCAAAGGGTTTTGCTCACTTGGCCGAGGTTATTGATGTGGTCATTGAGATGAAGTTTGGGAAAAATTTGGCGATTATGGATGGCTGCTTTGACTACGCCATGAGTGCCGACTTTGAAAGTGCAGATGACTGGATGACCTACCGCAATCACCCAGAGCATATTAAATTCGCCACCAACTTCGCTAGCCTGGCCAGCGAGACCGCACGCATTCAATTCTGATTAATCTAGCACGGGCGCTGATTTAGCGTCCGTGCTACAGAAACTACCCGCTTCTAGGTCGGCTAAGCAATCTGGTGGGCAGACTGCTGCTGGATAACGCCCTCTACTCAGACCCCAGCCGATTAGATCATTAGTATTAGGCTAATCAAGCCGATTAAAAATAGCGCCTCGCTAAGCAGTAAGATAACAGGTTTGAAACCAATCTTAGTAATATCAGTAAGCGACGCGCTCAAGCCAGTTGCTGCAATTGCTACTACCAGGCAGGTGTTACTGGTTCTGTTGATAATCGGTAGCCAGTCTGGCGCTATCCAGCCAGAACTCCCGGCGACCATCAACACAGTAAAGCCAATCAAAAAGCGCGGCAAGAGGGGCGGATAACCCGCGGCAGAGAGCTTCGATCTACTTCTAATGACAATCGACAGGGCGATGACTATGGGCAACAGCATGGTGACGCGCAACATTTTGGCTATGACCGCATGGTCACCAGCTTCACTCGATAGGCTGTAACCCGCGCCCACTGCCTGGGCCACACCGTGTATGGTGGCGCCAAGAAATATACCTGCTTCGGTGGAGTGCATATTCAAGCCTGAGGCAATCAAAGGATAGAAAATCATCGCTATGCTCGACAGCCCGGTGACACCGACAACGGTGAAAATTAGCTCCCGCTCAGAGCGCTCGTCGCGAGGCAGGACTGCGGCGATTGCCAGAGCTGCAGATGCGCCGCAAATAGCGGTTGCACCGCCGGTGAGAATGCCTAATCTGCGGCTAAGGCCAAGGGCGCGACTGACTATGATGCCAAAGCCCAGTGTGGCGAAAACCGAGACGATAATAAGTCCGCCATTGAGCCAGCCGAGACCCTCAAAGTGCTCTAGGGTGATACGCGCGCCCAATAACCCCACGCCGATGCGCAAAATTCTTGTGGCGGCGAATTCGGTTCCGGGGTTTACAGCGACCTGTCTAATAGCTACCTTTAGTAGCATCCCGAGCAGCAGGGCATAGACCATTGCCGACCCGCCCAGTGAAGACTCCGCATAGAGAGCGAGACAGGCTACAGCTATAGGCTTGGCAAGTCCGGAATAGAAGGATCTGTGTGAAGTTGAGTGGATCGCAATTTTCGTATCAATTTTCACGGTCATCTGTGTCGCCTTGGAAAAATGGGATGTCTACACTTGAGCTATGCCAATTGCCCGATTACTCGGGATAATTAGCCGATTGTGTTGCGTACTTTGGAAATAATAATTTCAGCTTCATGTTCATCCAGAATGAGAACCGGACGAAACTCGATTGCATTGGGTTGGTAGTGGGCCGGTAAGGTCAGCACACCTGCGTCAGCTAATTTGCGTGTCATGGTGAAAGAATCCATCGAGTCGGACAGCAGCCCCATGCACAGGCCCACTTGGTTCACTTTGAACTGGGCATTGGCAAAGCCCTCGCGAAACTGCTCGATCAGGCGCCTGACATTATTTGTAAAGTCAGCGCTAGAAGTCAGGTCGCAGACCGCGCTGGTGGCGACACAGCCCAGTTCAGAGCCGCCAAAAGTCGACACATTTGGGAAGTCGGCAGCGATAAACCAGTCCTTTACTGCCGGCGCCATGAGCAGCGCAGCATTAGCAATAATGCCACCGCCCAAACCTTTGGCGCTGGTGAGCATGTCAGGCATGATGCCCTGCTCTTGCCAGAGCCAAAAACTGCCGGAACTGCCTAGACCAGTCTGCACTTCATCGAGAATAAACAGCGCACCTTTGTCATCACAGATCTGACGTATGGCGGCAAAGTATCCGGGGGCGGGCTCTGGAAATCCAAGTTGAGCCGGGCTTGCCTCAAGCAGCACACAGGCGGTTTCATCGTCGACTGCGGCGCGCATGGCGTCGATATCGTTGAACGGCACTTTGACAAACTCGGGAAAATCGATCATGTAGCGTTCGCAGCTGGCTGGATCATCTCCTGCGGCCATGGTGAAGGCGCTCATGCCGTGATAACAGCCATTTACTGAGACTAGCTTGCGCCGCTGGGTAAAGCCTCGGGCCGCACGAATAGCGCAGTCGTTGGCTTCAGTCCCACTGGCCGCAAAAACTACTCCGGTTAATCCATGGTCGGTGCTGGCGACCAATTTTTGTGCAGCAAGCGCTTTGTATCCAGAGGATAGAAATAGGTTCCCAACCTCCAACTGAGAGAGCGCGCCGGAGACGGCGTTAACAATAACTGGATGGCGATGTCCGAGATTGTAAAGCGAGCCATTTCGATGACAGTCCCAGTACCATTTGCCACTAAAACTGTCTTGAACTTGCGCGCCAGATCGAGCGCCATAGTGGATATTGGTGCCCAGGGCTTGCATCAGTTTGCCCATACTCGGGCCAATAATTTGATCAAACGCCAATTCGGTGACCCGCGCCGTAGGGAAGGGCGTTGGCAGCGAAGAAATGGTGGTAGGTGTTTGTGTGTGGGATTTCATCGCGCCAATAATTACCTATAAATGAAAACAATAAATCAGCGAGATTGCATTTGGAGCAGAATTATTGTGGGGAGGGTTTTGTGCTAGAACACAGGGATTGACTCATGTCGAACAGACCATGAGTCATTTTCTCTAGTGTATTAGAAGGATAGATTCACTGAGACGCCAATCGTGCGCGGCGCATGGTATGACTCTTGAATGTAGCCCAAGTCAGCAGTCAAATCGAATGCGTAAAGTCTATACTCTTCATCTGTTAGGTTCTTCACCCAAGCTGATACTTCGACATCACGTTCAGTGTTTAACCATGACAGACGAGCATTCATCTGCTTAGATGGGCCCTCTAACAGGCCGGGCTGATTTAGGTTGTCAAAGAACACCTCAGAGCTGTAAGTACCATCTAACTGTCCAACTAACTCACTGCCACTCGCCAAGTTCCAGGTGTATCGAACTAAAGCGTTCATGCTAACTTCAGGAGCAAGAACCATTTCGCGATCGCGGATAGCGCCAGAACCATCCTGAACATCTTTCACTGAAGTGTCGAGGAAGCTCGCGCCCACAGAAACCATAAGTCCATCAGCTGGCAAACCAGTCCATTCAAACTCCGCGCCTGTTACTTCGGCGTCCGCATTGAACAACAATTGCGTAAGGTCTTTGTATACAAATGCTTGGTGATTCTGATAATCGTAATAGAAAAAGGCACCGGTAAGACGATTGCGGCCATCATCTGACTCAGTTTTGAAGCCTGCTTCGTAGCTAATCAGTTCTTCAGGTGCAACTGAATATTTATCCGCTGCAACTGGTCCAAAGCCTGTGTTGAAGCTACCTGCTTTGTGCGCATTTGAAACACCACCGTAGATCATAGTGTTGTCACTCATGTTCCAGGTCAACTTGGCCAGATAAGAGGTATTTGAGTCATCCTGGATAGCCAGATCATAAGGCATACCGCCAGGCATAACGCCGAGCAAGAATGTCTGTTCCATTTCCTTTTTGTCATTGGTATAACGCAGACCAGCGGTCAGAGTCAGTGTGTCGGACAGGTCGTAGGCAACCTGGCCAAAAGTCGCCCAAGAAATCGTAGTGGTGTCAAATGCGGTAGCACTCGAAAGAATACTTGCATCACCGAAAAGCATGCCAGCAATCGGGCCTGACAACTCCTGAGCGCCTTCGGTGCTGAGATTGAAGTAGTAAACACCAGCATCCCACTGCAGACCATCATTACCACCTTGCAGTCTTATTTCTTGGCTGTATTGGGTCGTGTTTGAAATAAAAGAGGTGAAACAGAGATCGTATCCGGCGCTGTCACAATCTTGAAAGACATTACGTTTTTCGAAATCTTGGAAGTTGCTGATGGCCACTAAATCAAAATTTTCAAAGGGTAGCTCAAGACGTGCTGTACCAGAAGTGTAGTCTGAGGTAACAGACAGACCGCTACTAACGTTGATATCGTTTAAGTCGCTAGTGCCGACGACTGAATCACGGTTAGGTTTGTCTATAACAGACAGGCCATCACTCCCGGCAAAGGACGGCGCGTAGCGATATGGGTTGCCGCCATCATTCTCGTTACTGGCATTTTCAACTGACAGGAGCAGTGAGCCGCTATCCGCTATGGCAAACTTAAGTTGCCCGCGCACAGCCATTAAATCGATTTGGTTAGCGTCTTCGCCGTCTGGGTTAACGTTTTGCTGAATACCGTCATTCTTGTGCTTGAGCATAGACAGGCGCCCTGTAACAGTCTCAGAGAGCGAGCCGCCAACAGCGGCCTCAACTTTAACGTCGCCAAATGAACCAGCGCCTAGCTTTAAATAGCCTTCGGTTGCTTCACTTGGTTTTTTTGTCACATACTGAATAAGCCCGCCCGTAGCATTGCGGCCAAACAAGGTGCCCTGAGGACCTTTGAGTACTTCAACACGGTCAACGTCAAACAATTGAAAATCCAGACTGGCCAAAGCGGCTTTGTAAACTTCATCAACATAAACTGCTGACGGACTCTCGTGATAGTCCTTAAAGTCATTCAGGCCAACGCCACGAATTGATATATTGGGAATATTACCAACACCAAACACGGGAGATATTTTTAATCCTGGCGTGTAGTCTGCAATGTCGTTGCTGCTTTCAATGCCCAGGTATTGGATCGCGTCACCGGATAAAACAGTGACACTGATCGGCGTATCCTGTGCTGACTGCTCACGTTTTTGCGATGTGACAACGACTTCTTCAAGTTGCGTCGTGGTCGCGGCAAATGCTGCAGTGGGAATTGTCGCGGCGATGCTCGCTGACAGTAACATTACAGGTAAATTTATTATTTTTTTGTGGACTATAGATTGCATAGTTTTCCCCTTATTATCGGAAGTTTTTTAGCCGCTGATGTTTTTGGCGTTAACCGCCGGTCTTTTTATTATGAGCTTAAATAAGTATTAGCTTCCTTATATGGCTAAACCTCTACATAAGTTGGTTAATACTTAACTCGTTTAAGTTACCGCGGGAGTGGGAATTAGATAAATTTTTTTTTCCCAAATGATCCATTCATCAAGGTGATGTTTTTGGCGATCTAGAGGTGCAAAACCCCATGTCCTTAGGGGTTTTGAGGTGAAATAAAAGATTTAACTGCGACCTGCTTTAAGGATTTTATAAAGGCCAATGGTAAATAGAGGAATAACGTAGACTATTAAATGACCCCAGGCAATATTGCCGTAACCCTTTGCGACCAGGGCGGTGATGCCAAAGTTGGCCAAGAGCAGGCCGACTAATAGTGTTGCCGTTGCCACGCTCGCATGCATGGCTGAACCGCAGGGGCGGCCGCGGAGTTCGAAATGCCAAGAGTCCAGACGTTCATTGACGCCTTGTAACAGGCCAGCAACAGTCTGAATAATCATCGCAAACAAAATAACTAGATAGGTCACCATCAACCAAGGGCTGGCAAGCTGACCAATCATCCAATAGGTTGGCAGTGGTTCATCCAGAATCGCAGGATAGCTAGCCATAAAGGTAACGTGGAATACCAACGCTGGGACTACGCCCAGCACACCTGCAGTAAAGCCGCTGATAATGGCTTCTCGGCGGGAGCTAATATCCCTTGAGCAGTATAGCAAAACTGGGATCACCGACACGGTGTAGAGTGTGAACTGCGACCCTTTCTTGAGCCAGCTGCCGTAAGACGGCTGCTCCGAGGTAAATGCCGCAGCGATGGCATCATAGGATTGACTGACTGTGAGCACGCAAAAAATCAACAGTACAGTGAGCAAGGCAAGCATGCAGATAGCCATGGATTTTTCTAAAATATTGCGACCAAAATAATTGAGAATGATCACTGCGCTAAATAGCAACACAATGCCTAAAATTGAAGGAATGCCGTAGCGATCAGACAGAATACTACCGGCCGCTGAACCGTTAACTGCAAGGCAGATCAGCAGGCCGATGATAAACAGAATTTCAAAAAGAACCCATGCGCGGCCAATCAATAGTTTTAAAAAACCGCGGTATTCATATACTTTTGCTGTCCGCGCCAATTCAAAACTGAGCGACAGTATGACGCCAAACCCCAGGGCGATCAGGGCCAGTGAAAGCATTCCGCCAATCGGCCCGTTGGAGCTTATATACTCTGCCGTCTCACGCCCTGTTCCATAGGCACCGCCAAATATTACAGACTGAAAAACCGCCGCGGGGATCAAAATAATACGAATGAATTTTGAGGCGTTCATAGTCAAATTTCTTTTTAATGAGGGGGCTACCCTACTTTTAGAAGTTCCAAGCACAATGATACTGACATAGCTTGAGAAATTTTAAGCATTTATAATTCATATCCAATAAATTCACCTCTGTTATGAGCTGAAGCTGTATTGATACAATCTTTAGTATTCAAAAGTCTCCAGCGCTTTTAACCTGCATGAAATACTATGGTTTTTTTACCGTCCAGAAACACTCGCCGCTCTATAAAGTAAGTAATGGCCTTGGCAAGTGCCATTGACTCGTTGTCACGCCCTATTCTGATCAATTGCTCCGGGCGATGATTATGGTCAACTCGAGTCAATATTTGCTCAATAATCGGTCCTTCATCTAAGTCTGCAGTGACAAAGTGCGCTGTGGCGCCAATAACCTTTACACCTCTATCAAAGGCTTGATGATAAGGTTTTGCGCCCTTAAAGCCGGGTAAAAACGAGTGGTGGATATTAATGCAGCGTCCAGAGAGAAACATTACTAAGTCGTTGGAGAGGATTTGCATGTAGCGGGCAAGAACCACCAGTTCGGCCCCAGCTTCAGTGATAATATTTTTCAATTCCTGCTCCTGCGCCGACTTAGTGTCCGATTTTATTGGCAAGTGCACAAATGGAATGTGGTTGTTAAGAGCTATTTGTTTCAGGTCTTCATGATTCGACACAATGGCGACAACCTCCATATTGAACTCGCCTTTGTTTTTACGGTAAAGAATATCGTCAAGACAATGATCATACTTTGATACCATTATAATTGTTTTGACTGGAGTGCGTGGATCATATATTTTCCAATCCATGGAAAATTTTTCGGCAACGTTAGTGAAATCCGCCAATACAATATCGATTGACTGTGTTTCATGTTCAAGCCGAAAAACGGAACGCAAAAAAAACTTATCGGTAAATTCATCATCAAACTGTTCCAGTGTGCTGATGTAGCAGCCCCGATCAGCGAGAAAGCTTGTGACAGCTGCAGTTACACCCGTTCTGGCCCTGCATGTAGCAGTTAAGATAAAGTAATTTTTAACTTCTGACATAGCGAAAAATCCTGTTATTTTTTGAAAAGATATCAAATAAGTGACTCATAGAGTCCCACCGAAAAGGTTACCTTTAATTATGTCATTCATTAAATTGATTTTTTAATATTGATTTATTCGTATAAGTGATTATTGGTTGTTCTAGTGAACTGATCGATAACTACTTGAATCATGCCAAGAATAGCGGTGACAAAACCTTCATGTGAACTGTTGTGAAGGGACTGAGACGCAAACTGATGGAGACTCATGGTGGGGTGTTTTGTGGTCGTGATAGAGACTGATTCCTATAACCCGTTTATTTTATAGGGCTACGATTTACAAACTTATTATAAATCACCCCTATAATAGGGGGTTTTCCAAGAAAGTTAAAACCGGTTGCGCATCTGGCTGAGGTCTGTGCGATTTTAGATTAGTAGCCGAGTTTATTTATATCGAGAGACCATCTGTGGCTGGAATAATGTGGTGTTTAAGTAACAAAGGATGTAACAAAAGCGGATTTTAAAACTCAATAAACCATTACTAATCAATAGCTTACAGTCTAAGTACAGTTCCCGCCGCCTCCACCAATAACAAAACCTCAACCCGACAGGGTTGGGGTTTTTTTATTGGCCGATGATTTGAGAATGAACCCGCGCAGCGGGTTCAGCCGAGCCACGCAGTGGCGAGACAACG
>Ga0206130_10001629_pt1 | contig 32243 bp, 30 predicted proteins | sample Helgoland_Spring_9_FD_148637 | JGI IMG/M metagenome (GOLD analysis project Ga0206130, IMG submission 148637) | Pelagic subsurface seawater microbial communities from Kabeltonne, Helgoland, North Sea - Helgoland_Spring_Bloom_20160512_1 | ecosystem: Environmental > Aquatic > Marine > Epipelagic ...
CCCGCGAATGCGCATGTCTTCCATCATCCGCTCACGAAGCGGGCTTACTTTCTCCTGTGTCATGGGAACCTCCTGTTTGACGATTGAGAAGGTCCCAATCATCAGCCAAGAGCCCTGAAGCACAAAAACAACGTCAAATCAGGAAGTAAAACGACCGCCACAAGCGCCATTGCCGCGCGAGCGGCTTAGTCCTTGTGCAGATACAGTTTGCGCAGATAGTCCCAAGATCAAAATTGCTGTTCCTAGAGCGACTTTCATAATCAACCTCTCAATTTTTTCATGCTTCTAATCCAGCACGTAACGTGCCGCGACGTGTGAGAATTTCGCAAACTAATTGCAAAAAGGTTGCAAAAAATCACATTACTTGATGAGCCGATACCCAATGCCATGAACCGTCTCGATTAACTCAGGCAGAGACTTTTGGGGATCCAATTTGCGACGTAGATTGATCATGTGCTGATCCAATGCACGCGAATTTGGCATATAATCGCGCCCCCAGCCAGCATCGTAAAGCTCGTCTTTCGTTACGACCACGCCGTTTCGGGCATCTAGCAACGATAGAAGTTTTATGTCGCGCGGACTGAGAAGAATTTTTGTACTGCCACGCATCGCGCAGTGTCGCTCAGGAACGAGAGTGAACGCATCCGGCTTTTGGCCTGCGTTGCGCTGCAGCAATATAGCTATAACGCCAGCAATAGCCGCGAGAACAAAGAGAATTGCCCGCTAAATTGGGCTACGATCTGTGGATAAGAGGGTGCCGTCTTTCAAGTCGAACATCTCTTCCAGAGCAGAACGGTTGTACAAAATGCAAATTGCAGGTGTCGCGCGGCAATGTAAAAGTTCGCTGCCTGTCGTGTTATATATTTCCCAAAGAGGCGCGGATGCGCTTGACTGTTTTGCTATTAGAAAACGTGTCTCGTCCTCGGAAAATTCGTAGAGCAATGGCGTGAACCTATCAGGCGAAGGATAGCGAAGCTGAGTATCCGGTCCCCATAAAATGATGCGGTCCAACGTGAGGTCTTCTGTAAGACGCCAGCCAATTCTGTCAGGTCGGGAGATCAAATCAGAGAACAACTTGGCATCCGCCATAGCTTTTTTGTCCAATTGATCCCAATGACTGGGACACATTGAAAGTGCAATCAGACTTGTCGCTAAAGCGAAGAAGATTATCATCATAATTCTAGCCATCAAGGCGACTTTGATCTAATTTTGTAAGGAAGCTAAGTTGGGCTTTAGTCCCTTTGTTTGTCGACCTGTTTAGCCAATACGGTCAGAGGGGGGCTAGCAAGAAAGCCGGATTTGTCAGTATCGTCTGCAATGAGGTAGACTTTCCCCTGCCGCTCTTACAATTTGCTACAATTGGCGGGTGATATCGCCAAGTTGATCAGGATAAGCAATCAGCGTCGCGCCAAGTTGTTCGCAAGACGAAATCGCTTCTGGTGATATCTGGGCTGAAAAAATCGTTGTTGAGACTTGGCCGAATTTTGCGCAAATGTCCTGATACAACGACAATCCTTCACCAGTTTGCTCCAAATTTATGTCTATCAAGAGCGAGTCTGGTACGAGTTGAATTTCTCCTAGGATCGAAATCGCCTCGGTCGCAGTGTAGGCTTGTATGATTGTCGCCCCTTGCTGCTCGACGGCCGTGGTGATCGTTTTTTGTATTTGGTCATCACATGCGACCAACATGAAAAGTTTGTCACTGAGTGGTCGCTCTTGGTTGGTGGCACTTTGTTCTGCTTTTGTGCGACGGGACGGAAATTCGTGGTAAACTGGAACCGTTATAGAAAAGCAGCTTCCTTTGTTTGTTTCAGAGACGAGTTTCAACTTGTGTCCTAGTTCCTTGCAGGCCCGCTCAACGACGGACAGGCCAAGGCCCAAGCCTGTATCGGAATTGTCGGGAGCGATCCGCTCGAATTCTTTGAAGATCGTCTCCTGATCGCCTTTCGCGATTCCGCGACCTGTGTCCCAGACCTCGATGCAGGCTTTTCCGTTTACGCGGCGAACACCCAACAAGACGCGGCCCTTGTCGGTATAGCGAATGGCGTTGGACAATAGATTCTGAACAATGCGCCGTATATAGCCAGGATCGCTCACGATCGTCATGGTGCTATCAACCATTCGTAAATCAATTCCCTTTTGAGCCGCGAGCGGAGCCAATTCATCGCGCAGCGGACGGAAAATTTGCGACAAGTGGACGGGCTGTACATCAAACACGGCCTTCCCAGCGTCCAGCTTGGAAATATCAAGCAAAGCCGAAATAAATTGCTCGACGCTTTCGAGTGCGGTTTCTGCCTTTTCAGAGATGCTGCGCGCTTCGCTTGTGTCAATTTGCTCTCCCAATGACGAAACAAACAATTTGGCCGCCGACAAGGGCTGTAGCAAGTCATGGCTGGCAGCTGCAACAAAACGCGACTTTGATGCGTTGGCGCGTTCGGCCTCTGCCAAAGCAAGACCCAATTCATGAGTGCGCGTCTGAACACGTTGTTCCAGAAGCTCGTTCATTTCCGACAATGTGCGCGCGGCTGAACGCTCTGCTGTGACGTCTGTGAAGCTAATTACAAAGCCCTGATCCGGCATCTCTTGACAAAAAACGCTCAGGTTTTGAGAACGCCGATGGTTCACTTCAAATACAATAGGGGCGCGATGCTTGGGCCGATTGGCCCAATCTCGAATGAAAGCAGCATCGAAGTTGTCCTCAAAGACAAGCTCGTCCTTCAAATACTCTAAAAGCGGCGTAAAGTTCATGCCTAACACGACCTGATTAGGTTTGAGCAAAAAGAGTTCATCGAGCTTGGAGTTTCTCCCGACTAGCGTTTGGTTCGCGTCGAAAATACAGACGCCTTGGTTCAGATGATCCAGCGTGGCTTGTAATATTTCTGCTTGCGCATCACGCATCTTGTCGCGCTCTAGGCGTTCTCTGCGGATGATTGCAGTCACATCAGTTTGTAGAATGACTGTACCACCGCGAGAGGTACGATGTTCACTGACTTGCAGCCAACGGTCCCATTTTAGACGCGAATTGAACACTACGTGATCTTCGCGATGTTTAGTTAAGCGTTGTTGCGCCCAAAGGGCAGGACTGGTGTCATCGGGAAGCGCCAGATAGCTGCTTTCTGAAACCAATTTGACGTAAGCATCAAACGAAAGCCCAGGTGTCAGTCGCCCTTCGATGTCGATCAGATCACGGCAAAAGCGACTGTTCGACAGAACTAGCCCTTCGTCTGCTTCAAACAGTGCAAATCCTTCGTTGATCGTTTCAATCGCTTGAGTCAAATTAGAGCGCGCTCTTTCGGTTTCATCATTCGCTATTTCTAGCCGTGCGTTGGATTCTTGTAGCAAATCAAGGGCGCCCTCGAGATCTTGAGTACGCTCGCGAACTTCGCTTTCAAGCAGTGCAGCACGCTCGAACTGTTGATATGCTAGGCCTGATTGTTCGTTCTTTTGCTCGACCCGTCGCATTAGTGATTGAGCTATTTGCAAAAGCTTTTCGTTCTGCCGCTCAATCGTATCGTTCGGATTAATCAATGAGATCTTATTCATTCGTCACTCGGATAAATGGCGACACCACTCATGGTATGGTTGACATGGAGAGGGCCAATTTGTTCGCCGTAGGTCGAAAATCCAGTAACTTTGTTGGCGCTCAGCACATAGGACAAATCACGTGTCATTTGGGACTGCTCGGCTTCGATTCGTCGCAAGATACAATCGCACCCAAGGATATGTGCAGGCTTGCCATCTTCTGATAGCTCGGCCATTTTTTTGCTCAGATGTTCAATCATGTTCTGTGGCTTGGCTACGGTTAGCACCATTCCTTCGTCTATAGCAGAGAAGAACACCAACTCGCCCGCCTCATTCACCTGCTGGATAGCACGCACGTGGTGAGAGCCACCGATGCGCACGACCACCGGGTAGGAGGCAAACGTAAATCGATCAAGCTGTTCAGGGTCTTTGCCAACGATGCGCGCATATTCTCGCGCAGCTGGTTCCGCATTGATTGACTTTACAATCCTTTGACCGGGATCGGCCTCTGTGACAACCATTTGCACGTCGATCGGGACGAGATGATCAAGACTAAAAACACGAGTTTTATAGTGACTACGCACCAGGGATAGAACCGCAGCTTTCTTAGCAACTGTCCCATTCAAAGCGACGCGCGTTTCTCTGAAATCAATGCCGTCACCCGCTGAACCGCCAAAAACAGGCATGTCGCGCAATGCCGGCGAGATTGTTGCCGTCAGTGTGTCTTCACTCAAAGACAAGCCATCAACGACAAGAAAGGCAAAGCCGTCGCGCATGTCGAGATTGCGTTCTTGAAGTGCGACACGCTCAAGTGCGATCCGGTCGATCAAAGGTTGTGGAGTGAGCTCGTCGATGTTTTCAATCAGCAAAGACGCAGTTGCAAATCCATCTGCTGGAAAACCAATCGCAATAATTTTCCCTTCGTCATAGCCTTGATCGCTGATTTCGCCAGCCGTCGTGCAGGCAATAACGTCGGTTTCGGGGTAGTGGATTTCTGCTTCACGCACAGCTCTTTCGAAATCTGCCATTGGGGACACAAAGAGCGCAAGCAGGCTCAGAGCATCGTCGCCTAACTCACGTTTGATTTGCGCAATGGGTGAAGTGTTAGCCCAAGATACACAGCTTGTGCGCAAGATTTCGGGCGAATTTCCATCCGCATTTTTTCCCGAACCTTTACTATCGCGTTTCGCCAGCATGAATGAAAGTCTCCCTGGCGAGGACTTTATTGTGCTTAGCCCGAAGTTGGCAAGACTCTTGCGAAGCGCGCGTCCTGCGCGACAAGCACTGCTTGGGTACGGCTTTGCACGCCTAGCTTTCGCATGATTGCAGTTACATGGGCTTTGACCGTCGTTTCAGCAATGGTGAGGTCAAAGGCGATTTGCTTGTTCAGTTTGCCCTCGCAGATCAAATCAAGAATGCGAGCTTGCTGATTTGTCAGAGAAGATAACCGTGAAAGTGTTTCGTCGCGTTCACTTGGCGCGTTACTTTCGACAAAGCCAGAAGGTTTGTAAATCTCGCCGTTGGCGATGCAATCCAGCGCCTCTTTGAAGACAGCGCGCGGACTATGTTTTGGAACGAACCCCGAAGCCCCAGCAACAATTGCGCCTCCAATAATAGAATTTTCAGTCATCGAAGACACAATGATAATTGGGGTTTGCTCTGCTTTTCGTTTGAGGCGAATTAGCCCATCAAGACCGCTCACATCGGGTAAGTTCAAATCCAAGATAATGAGCGAGGGTTGCGCATCACTGTCCAAAAGCGCCAACGCGCTTTCTAAACAATCAGCAGTCTTCACTCTGCTGAAATCTGCAATGGAGCGTAGCGTAAGTTTTAGGGCATCACAAAACAACGGATGATCGTCAATCACAAGCGCCCAACCGTTTTCAGGTTGTATGGAACGGGGGGCGGATTCTTCAGTTTGATATGTGCTCATACACAGTAGTTAACGCGATGCTTAATCTTTAGTCACTTGGCAAAAGGTCTTAGCAAAAAAAGGGGCGCACGTCAGGTAAGACGCGCGCCCCAAGTCATCAGGGAGATTAGTTAGAGGCTAGTTTTGCCGGAAGTCGGAACGTCCAGAGCAAGCCACCTTGGTTCAAGTAGTTGACTTTCTTGGCAACTTCGCCGCCCCAAAGTGGAACAGCGCCGCCCCAACCCGAGATCACAGTGACGTATTGCTCGCCGTCCTGCTCCCAAGTAATAGGTTGGCCAATCACGCCAGAACCAGTCTGGAAGGACCACAGTTTTTCACCAGTTTCATCATCAAAGGCGATGAATTCACCCTCTGGTGTCCCTGTGAACACGAGGCCACCGGCCGTTGTCATGACACCGCCCCAAAGTGGCGCGTTGTTTTTGAACTCCCACTTTAGCTCGCCCGTGTCAGGATCAATGGCTTTCAAGCTACCGATATGGTCGTCATAGTTCGGTTTGATCGTGAAGCCAGAACCGAGGTAGGCCGCGCCCTTTTTGTATGTGATCGGCTCGTTCCAGATATCCATGCCCCATTCGTTGGAAGGTACATAAAACAAGCCGGTCTTTGGCGAGTGCGCCATAGGCATCCAGTTTTTACCACCAAGGAAGGAAGGCGATGAAAAGACAACTTCACCCTTTTTGCCATCTGCAGCATCTGCTGGATTGCCTGGACGATTGCCCTCATTGAAAATCGGACGGCCAGAATCATCGATGCCTTCGGCCCAAGTGATATCTTTCACAAATGGTACGGCGGATACGAATTCACCGTCTTCGCGGTTCAACACGTAGAAGAAGCCGTTCCGGTCAGCCGTCGCAAAGCGCTTGTTGCCAGTGCGATCGGTGTAAGCAACGACTTCGTTGACGCCATCATAGTCCCAGCCTTCACGCGGCGTGGTCTGATAGTGCCATTTGATTTCGCCAGTCGCCGGATCAATTCCGATACGAGAGGCTGCATAAAGGTTATCGCCTTTGTTGCCCTCAGTCGGCGCGCCTGCATCGCGTAGGTGACTGTTCCAAGGCGCAGGGTTACCTGTACCAAAGACAAGCGTGTCGGTATCGGCATCATACGAGCCACCAAGCCACGTCGCGCCGCCTCCAGTTTTCCACATATCGCCCGGCCAAGTGGCGTTCAGTTCACCTGTCATAGTGCTCTCAGAGCCGTTCAACGTACCCATATGACCTTCGATCACAGGGCGCGTCCAAACGATATCGCCTGTCTCGGCGCTGCGTGCTTGAACTTCGCCAACGATACCAAATTCACCGCCGGAATTCCCCGTGATGATAAGTCCATCAACGATCAGAGGAGCGGCCGTATAGCTGTAGCCCGCTTTGTAGTCAGCGATCTTTTTGTTCCAAACGACATCGCCAGTCTTTTGGTTCAATGCGACGATACGAGCGTCCAAAGTTCCGAAATAGATGTTGTCGCCATAGATCGCAGCGCCACGGTTAACAACGTCACAGCAGGGCAAAATGCCTTCTGGCAAGCGCGCATCGTATTGCCAAAGCTCTTTGCCGTTCATGACGTCAATCGCGTACATACGGCTATAGGAGCCCGTGATATACATCACGCCGTCATGGACAAGCGGTTGTGTTTCTTGACCACGTTGCTTCTCACCACCAAGGCTAAACGCCCAAGCAGGAAGCAGGTTGTCGACGTTTTCTTTGTTTAAGATATCAAGCGGCGAATGGCGCTGCAAATGACGTCCCATACCGTTGGTCAAAACATCGCCAGTCGACGCTGTGTCGTTCGCCAACATTTCTTCTGTAACGCCGCCGTGGCCATCCGCAAATGCAGTGGTTGCCAACAGTCCGGCAAGCGCAGCAATGATGAACTTGTTCATAATTTTGTCTCCTCCCTTTGCCCAATTCTTGGGCGAATCGATAAGGCTCCGCGCATTAGGATGTCGCTTTTGGCCTTAGGCGGAGTATTCTCGCAAAGATTGTTTCTCGGTATTGAACATTGGTCGTAAGACCCTGTGAGGCTTGACAGCTCAGCACATACCACCTAGGTCGCGATGCGACTCAGAGCCATCATCGCTATCAATCCTTAGGGAGAGTGACGCTATGAAATTTGTAATTTTAGGTATTTCACTATGTCTGGGCAGCGTTGGATTCGCTGATACGCGCGGCGTATTTCTTGAAGATGCCGAAGGGCAGCGCATCCAGATCGCAACCGCGGAATTTCAAAGTGACGATACTTATTCAATCGCAATAAACGATGCGCCGTTTGAAGATCATTTCTTGTGGATGCGCCCTTTCAAATGTCTTGAAGGGCCAACTAAAAACTGGTGCTTCGTTCCATACCCCTATGAAATTGCTCGTAATGTTTCTAATGATTTGATCGATTTGGAATATGATTTCCTCTTTGTTTGGAAAGACGCCAACGAATACGGAATTAATATGTGGAACGGCGTTTATTACAAATTGCATGAAGAAAACGATCGTTTTGTTGGGGTCTTGCACGAGATGGATATGGATACATTGTCTGCGCCGCCAGACCCCGGCGAGTTGCGTCCGCTTACGGCCAAGCACATCCACGAAAGCGATCCCGAAAGTCATTGGTTGCCGCGATTGGTCATCGAATAGCGCCTTTGGTCGTATTCCCGTCGCGGCCGATATGGTTACTCTGATCCGCAACAGGGAGATCAATATGACTTTTATGAAATCACTTGGCGGTGCCGTCTTCGCAGCGCTTATTTCGACGTCGGCCTTCGCAGACGCCCAAACGCTTCGTGCGGCTGTTCTAAAGTTTGGAACAGTGAATTGGGAATTGAATACGATCAAACACCATGCGCTTGATGGTGCCAATGGGTTCGAACTTGAAGTGCAAGGCATGGCAGGTGGATCAGCCGCCAAAGTTGCCTTTCAAGGCGGTGAAGCCGACGTTATTGTGTCCGATTGGCTCTGGGTTGCGCGCCAGCGGGCAGCAGGTAAAGATTACGTCTTCATTCCATATTCCAAAGCCGTTGGCGGCGTTTTGGTTGGCAAAGACAGCACCGCGCAAAGCCTTGCTGATCTGAAGGGATCGAAAATTGGAATTGCGGGTGGTCCACTCGATAAAAGTTGGCTCATCTTGCAAGCATATGCCGAAAAAAACTACGGTTTGGATTTGGCGAATGAAACCGAACAGGTATACGGTGCTCCGCCTTTGATCTTTAAGTCAGCGCTTTCTAGTGAGGTAGGCGCTGCGATCAACTTCTGGCATTTCATGGCCAAAATGGAAGCGTCGGGTATGCGCAAATTGGTCGATGTCTCTGAAGCCGCGAGCGATCTTGGGTTGGATCCGAATACGCCATTGCTGGGGTATGTTGTGAAGGGTGAGTTGTTACGCGACAATCCTGATTTGGTGCACGGGCTTGCCGCTGCTTCCCGCGCTGCGAAGGAGATGCTCGCCGTGGATGACGGCGAATGGGATCGCCTTCGCCCCAAAATGAATGCCAAGACGGATGGTCAGTTTGAGGCGCTGAAAGCAGGCTTTCGCGCAGGCATTCCCGCTGCAGGTCCAATTGATGAAGACGCAGCAGGACGAATGTTGCAACTCATGGTAAAGCTTGGCGGTGAAAAATTGCTGGGCAAAGCTTCTGAGCTGCCAGAAGGAACGTTCTTGCAAAACGGGAGCTAGTTCGCTGCTAATTGCGCACTCAGAAAAAGAAGTGACAGAGCGGGGCCCGATAGGCCCTGTTCTCGATTTACGCTTGGATGCTTTGAACTTCGCTAACAAACCGATCTTGCGCGAAATTGCTTTGCAAGTTGGGCGCTCCGAAACGCTTGCGCTTGTTGGCCCTTCAGGCGTTGGGAAGACTTCACTTTTGCGCATCTTTGGTGGCTTAGAAACACGCTACGAAGGCTCGTGCGACGTTGCTGGCCGCGTCGCGATGGTCTTTCAAGAGCCGACCCTTTTGCCATGGCGCAGTGTGCGTGATAATTTGTGTATCATTGCAAAAATATCCCCAGCTGAAGCAATGGATGCTCTGGTCGAAGTCGGGCTTTCCGAGCGCGGTGACGCATTTCCCAATACGCTCTCCCTTGGTCAACAACGGCGTCTGTCGCTGGCGCGCGCCTTCGCAATAAAGCCGGACTTGTTGTTGATGGACGAACCGTTTGTTTCGCTTGATCCGGCTCTTGTTGAAGAGATGATGGCGCTGTTCGCCAAGTTACGCGCAGCTCACAAAGTCACGACAATTATTGTGACTCATGTTGAAAGCGAGGCCAAACGTCTAGCCAGCCGGATTGTTACGCTCGGCGGATCACCTGGTCAGATCATCAGGGATGCTCAGAATGAGGCTGCGTAAATCTAGGAATGTTATCCTCGTTTTGCCAGCCCTGTGCGTGCAGGGTTGTACCCCCAAAGCGCTAGCAAAGTAAAAGTGGCTGCGCCGATCAACGTCCAGAGCAGCGCAATTCCATTGAACTGGGCATAAAGCGCGAAGCGGATCAATTCGACCGCTTGGGTAAAGGGGTTCAGCGCGCAAATTGTATAAAGAAGCTCGGAACTTTCCGCCATTTTCCATAAGGGATAGAGCGCAGATGAAAGGAAAAACATCGGAAAAATAACGAAGTTCATGACGCCCGCGAAATTTTCGAGTTGTTTGATGAAGCTCGACAAAAGAAGGCCGAGCGCGCCAAGCATGACCCCAGCTGCGATCAATGCAGGTAACGCCGCGACATAGCCGATTGTTGGCATTGTGATGCCGAAAACAGCTGCGATGGCCAAGAACGCATAGACTTGCAAGATCGAAATCGAAGTTGAACCGACAAGTTTGCAAAACAAAAGCCACCAACGTGGCAGTGGACTGGTCAGCAGTAGCTTCATTGAACCCATCTCGCGATCATACACAAGGCTAAGCGAGGATTGCATCCCGTTGAACAACAAAACCATGCCACATAGTCCGGGAACGATGTAGGTCTCATAGGTGATGTAGGTTTGATAGGGTGGGATGATGCTAAGCCCAAGGGCTGCACGAAAGCCAGCGGCGAAGACCAAAAGCCAAACAAGCGGGCGCACAAGGGCTGCAATGAAGCGCTCGCGCTGATGGATGAAACGCAGCGCCTCGCGCGCGACAATCGCGGTGAGCGATGTGAGATATGGGCTCATGCGCTGGCACCGGTCAGATCGAGGAACTTATCCTTGAGTGTCTCGGCACCGCGCAATTCCTTGGTGATGCCATCTGCAAGAATGCAGGCTTGGTGCAGCAAGATAAGACGATCTTTATCGCGTACTTCATCGGTGAGATGCGTCGCCCAAAGCACGGCGGTGCCATCATCGCTTAGCTGGTGGACATGCTCAGTGATCGACGCGCGCGCAGCTGCATCGAGACCCACAGTGGGCTCATCAAGCAACAACACCGATGGGTCATGAATCAATGCGCGCGCAATTTCTGCGCGGCGACGATGACCACCATTCAAAAACCGCGCTTTTTCACCCGCGCGCTCAAGCATCCCCAATTTTTCTAATGATGCTTCAATCCGTTTGTTGGCTTTGCGCCCTGAAATCCCGTGCAACGCGGCAAAGTATTTCAGATTTTGGTGAACACTTAGATCTAAGTCTAGGGTCGATTGTTGAAACACGATGCCAAGCTTAGCCAAAGCCTTGCGCGGCGCATCGTTCAAACTGTGACCCGCAATTTTGATCGTACCTTGTGGAGAGGTAAAGAGGCGTGTGAGTAGGTTAAACAACGTCGATTTCCCTGCGCCATTAGGTCCAAGAAGCGCACAGAACTGGCCCGCCTCAACCGCAAAACTCACATCATTAAGCGCTTTTTTTGCGCCGAATGAATAGCTTAACTCTGAAACCTCTATCCCTTTCATTCAATAGTGATTTCGATGCGCTGAGTTTCACCAGTGGATTGTGGAATTTTCATGTAATAGCGCCCGGGCTTAATCGCGACGAAACCGATTTCCATTTCACCAGCTTCATCAAATTCAATACTGTCTAGGCCAAGCGGGCGGATTTCCAAACCTTCTACAACAATTTCGTCGATCCAAATCGCGTGGAAAAATTCAGGCCCAACAATAGCAAGTTCTTGGCTTCCGTCGCCGATGATTTCAAACTCATAATAAGTGCCAGACTTAAGCGTCCACGGGCCAGTCGAAATCGGCTCTCCAGCGGACAAAGTTATAGGAGGCAAGTCTTGCTTGTTCTTGCCAGACAATAAACCCGCCGCGCCGAACCCCTCGGCGAACAGGGGCGTTGTGAGCAATGTTAGAGCAGCAATACTTAGGATGTGAGACATATCATTAACCTCAGAGTTTAAGGGCGGAACGCCGCGCCCCAAGGGAAGCGGCCGACTTTGATGGATTTCAACGCTTTGCGGGAGGCGACATCGATAACTGTCACATCCCCCGAAACGCCATTGGTGGTGAAAAGCTGCGACTTGTCTGCATTAAACGCCATGTGCCAGACACGTCGGCCCACAAGGATGTACTCCTCAACTTCGTAGGCCTGTGCGTTCACAACCGCGATATGGTTTGACGGTCCAAGTGCGACAAAGGCAAACTCATCGTTTTCGGTGAACTCAAAGCCCACTGGTTGAACACGATCTGCGTGCACGCCTTGGACTTCGAAATCAATTTTGGCTTGCTCGGTCTGCGTTGCTGTATCAAACACTGTCAACGTGCCGCCAATCTCGGAGCTAACCCACATTTGCGAGCCTTCTTTAGCAAATTCAGCATGGCGCGGACGACTATCAACCAATGTGTTCGCGAATAGCTCTTGGGTTTCTGTGTTGATCCAATGCGCCATGTTCGTCGTCTCGGAAGTGGTGATCGCGATCTTGCCATCGGGGCTCACGGCCATGCCCTCCGGCTCAACGCCTACGTCAATTTGGGCGACAACTTTGCGAGTTTGCGTGTTTACAACCGTGGTAATCGCATCGTCTTCATTCGCGATATAAAGATGAATGTCATCTGGGTGCAAAACGAATTGCTCAGGGTCTTCTCCAGAGGGCAGATCATAGAGGATTTTACCGGTGTTTGGATCCATCACCTGAACCGCATCGCTATCGGAGGCACAAATGTAAACGCGCGAAAAATCCTTGGAAAAGGTGATGCCGCGCGGGCGCTCACCGGTCTCATAAGTTTTCACAACTTCAAGTGTTTCAGTGTCGATTACTGAAACCGTGTCGTCCTTCTCATTAGTGACCCAAATTTGTCCAGCAGATAGGCTGCTTGCCATCAGCAAAGCGAGGCCAGAGGAAAGAAGCAGTTTCATTAGTAGGCCTCACATTTGCTTTCGGGTCGATCTAACCCAAGACTGTCTAGTTCGTTGGTTTGGTGTAAAAACCCCTCAAGCGGGGCCTGCGCGACCATCGCGCGGGGGTGCACGACGGCGATAGGTTGGCGTATTTGGCCATTCCAGCCACGGTAGGTCAGCGGACGACCTTTGAAGCCAGCAAGTTCAAACGCATCAGAGAATATGTAGTCGCGTAACACTTTCGGGTCATTGGAGTTGGTGCGCGTCACCGCTTCGCCAAGCGTTCGCACAGCGGTCCAAGCGGCATAGTCCAGACTGGTCATTTCGCGGCTATGCTGCTTTTCAAATCTGCTTTGCAATTGCGCGGCACCCCACTGTTCGATCACGGGCGACCAAGTAACGGCACTTAGACCTTCCGAACCCGTCACAGGGCGCGCCTGCCAGGTATTATAAAGAACGTATCGACCAAAATCATGAACCTCGTCTGCAAGGATCATCGCATCATAGTCACCAAAGCTTTGGGTGAAGAGCGGAATTTCCTGAGAGGCGGTGCGGCGCATGTCTGCGTTAGCGTTCCATGCCTTCTCGTCCGATAATTTCAGGCCGAATTTCTTCAACGAACGCCGCATGGCAGCCGCGTAGGAGAGATCTTGGGGGAAGCTGCCAGAGATCATCACCAGATCGCGCCAACGTTTTTGCACGAAGACTTGTGTAAGGGCGTCAGTGCGCATCGCGTCTGATGGCAGGCTGTGCAGAAGATTGCGACGGCACTCTTGATCGCGCAGTGAAACCTCACCCGAGGACGAGTTAAACAATAGCGCGTTCTGTGCTTCGGGTAGGTCGGCAATACGCGTCAAAACATCCGTCGGAGCATCAAGCACAAGATAAGGAGACGCGGCGAGCAGGTCCTTGGCTACATTGAGCGCGTCATCGCCGATTGGCACCACAGCTTCGAGCAATTCATAGGAGTGACCTAAGAATTTTCCGGTGGTGAGATTATCCTGCAATCCGGTTTGTGCGCCTGCCAGACCGTTGTTTTCGGGGATCGGATCAAGATTAGACAAAGTCGCTGGCGCGGCAACATCGACACGCAAGTATCCAATCTTCAATGCCGTTTCCGCAATCGCTTGCTGTCCTGCAAAGCATGTACTTAGCAGCACCATAATTTTGATCAAAGTTTTGCATTCCATAGATTAACGCTACCAAGCGGTCTGTTCCTCGTCGAATAAGACTTTGGTCGCGAAGTCCGCTGAACACAACCAAAGTCCAATACCGCGCGCTTCAAAAGCTGGGTTATACATGTGAAAATCTTACAGCGTCTTGGGAGAGCAGGCATGAAGCAAGTATCACTATTAGGTCTTTTGTCAGGTGCCGCAATTGTAGCGGCCAGCTCATTGGCGCTTGCACATGGCGACGTTAACCCACAGCCCGTCGATACCGCAGGATTGCCCGCAACTGGTGAAGAGTGGCTGATTGAAAACCCTTATCGCGCCGAGGCTGCGGGCGAAGAGGTTTGGTTTAAAGCGATTGAAATAGGGGCTTCGGGCTACAACCAAAACTGCGCGCGCTGTCATGGGCTTGAAGTTGTTTCAGGCGGTCTTGCACCTGATCTGCGATTTATCGAAGCCGAAGAGTATGGCGATGAATGGTATGTCGAGCGATACCGCACGGGCTACACGCAAAACGGAATTACCAAGATGCCAGCTTTTGGCGAGTTACTCGGGCAGGAGGCAGCTTGGGCCATCCGAACATACATCGAAACCCGTCCTGATAGCGATGCCATGGAAGAGGTCTCTGATGAATTGAAAGCGATGCGTGATCAATTGGCAGGCTACGCTGATGATGCAAGTGGCGCTGATCCGGACGCATTGAAGGCGCGTCTGAGTGAAATCGCAGGTTCCATCGAAACACTTTCTGGTGCACCGGTTGCAGATTCAGTTGCATTTCGCGCAGCGAACCTGATTGATGGAACGCCAGAGGCTTACAAATCAGCGTCTGAAACGTTAACAATTGGTCTCTCGGCTACTGAATAGGATTGACGCTCTGCTCAGATTGAAAACTCTACCCGCGCTCATTGTCTTGCTCCTTGCGGGGCAGGTCCATGCTGCCGATCCTTGCGCAGATCATGTGCCGCAAGAAAAGCCGCAGAATGTAGGCCGCGATATCGTTGGGCAAGAGATGGATGTCTTGCAAGATCAGGGGCACATGCTTTTTGCGATCTATGACGACTACCCACCCTATAGCTGGGAAGACGCGGGGAAGCCGCGCGGCGTTGATGTTGATATTGCGAAGATCATTGCTGAAGACCTTGGCGTTGAGGCGAGGTTCAATTTCGTTGCTGCTGGTGAAAACCTAGAAGCGGACCTGCGCAATAACATTTGGAAGGGTGCTTTGATCGGTGGGCGCGTCTCTAATGTGATGATGCGCGTTCCTTATGACAGCTCGTTCAAATGCCGCGTTGAGCAGGTGGTCTTCACAGGGCAGTACGCGAGTGAATCTGTCGCGATTGCTTATGACAAAGCGAGCTATCCAGATGAAAAACCGGTTCCAGCCTATTTTCGTTTCGACACGGTCGCGATCGAAAACGACTCTATCGCCGACTTTTACCTGTCTTCTTTTGCGGGTGGGCAGTTGGCGGCAAATGTCCAACGCTTCCCAGACATGAGCGCGGCAATGCACGCGCTGAATGCGGGCGAGACAATGGCTGCGATGGGCCCTCTTGGGCAGTTGGAGCATGGTCTGAGCGCCACAAGTGATGTGCACCAACCGCCGCTCGCGGGTTTTGCAGTGAGCAAATGGACTTTGGGGGTTGCGGTTAATTTTCGCTATCGCCCGCTTTCCTATGCTGTCGATGATGCCATCAATGCAGCGCTTCAAGATGGTCGCATTGCCAAAATCTACGAAAGCTATGGTTTAAGTTTCCAAACGCCCGAGCGCTAAACTGCGACTTTAGTTGTACGCATTTGGTCGAATAGTAGGGGGATGCGTGGCTGCTTAGTCTGAGTGAAATTCGAAAAAGGATTCCACGATGAAACTAAGTGATAGCCGCGTAATCAATGCTGACACGGCAACGGTTTGGACTGCTTTGCTCGACCCGGACGTTCTTAAGGCCTGTGTGCCGGGATGCACAGAAATGGCGGGCTCCGCGCAGACAGGTTTTGAAGCCACGGTCGTTCAAAAAGTAGGCCCTGTGAAAGCGACTTTCAAAGGTGCTGTTGAAATCTCAGACATGATAGAACCCGAAAGCCTAACGATTTCCGGATCAGGCAAAGGCGGCGCTGCAGGTTTTGCCAAGGGCGGCGCAAACGTGCGTTTAGAAGCGGACGGCAAAACAACGATATTGCACTACGATGTTGAAGCCAGAGTTGGCGGCAAGCTCGCTCAACTTGGCAGTCGGGTCATTGAAGGCTTTGCCAAGAAAATGGCCGATCAATTCTTTGAAAATTTTTCAAACGAAGTTGGCCTGCCAGACACAACGCCAGAAACTGCAGACACTGAAATCGCTGTGGAAAGCGCCGAAAACGAACCCAAAAAAGGCTGGTTCAATAAGCTGTTTAGCTAAAGATCCAATCGCAGAAAATGTCGATCTAATAGGGAGGAAACACATGACCAAAGTAACAATAACCGTAAACGGTAAATCCGTTTCGGGGGATGTCGCGGGGAACACTTTGCTGTCCTCGTATTTACGTGAAGACTTGAACATGACGGGCACGCATATTGGTTGCGACACGTCCCAATGCGGTGCTTGCGTCGTGCATGTTAATGGCAAAGCCGTAAAGTCTTGCACCATGTTCGCGTCTGAAGCCGAGGGCTCAGAGGTCTCCACGATTGAAGGTCAGGCAAACAGCGATGGATCGCTGAATGTCATCCAGCAAGCTTTCCAAGATCATCACGGCCTTCAGTGCGGATTTTGCACGCCTGGCATGGTGATGACAACGGCAGCGCTGCTCAAGGACAACCCGAAACCATCAGTTGCAGAGGTACGTGAGCATCTTGAAGGCAATATTTGCCGCTGCACCGGATATCACAACATCGTCAAAGCGATTATGGCCGCGTCTGGACAAGACGTTTCTGCCATCGCCGCCGAATAACCGAAGATTTAGGGAGGAAAATTCATGCCCAAAGATGGTGGAATTGGCGCAGCAACAACGCGCCGCGAAGACGTCCGTTTTTTGACTGGTGAAGGTCAGTACAGTGACGATCTCAAACGACACGGTCAAACGTCAGCGGTTTTTGTACGCTCGAACGTGGCCAATGGTGTGATCAAAAGCATAGACACAAGCGCTGCGGCGGACATGCCCGGCGTACTTGCAATCTTTACAGGCGAAGATTTTGTCGAAGTCGGTGGGAACCCTGCTGGTTGGCTGATCAATTCGCGCGACGGCGAGCCGATGAAAGAGCCAAAGCGTCCGGTTTTGGCCCACGGTAAAGTCCGCCATGTCGGTGATGCTTATGCTGCGGTGATCGCCGAAACGGTTGAACAAGCAAAAGATGCCGCCGAAGCGATTGAAGCGGATATCGACGAACTGCCCGCTGTTGTGAACATGGCAGACGCATTGTCGGGCACCAATTATGTTCACGACGAAATTGGCACGAACCAGTGCTTTGATTGGGGTTGGATCGAAGACAACCGCGCGGCAACTGACGCAGCTATCAAAAGCGCACAACACGTTACGACGCTGGATTTGGTTAACAATCGCCTTGTTCCAAACGCGATGGAACCACGTTGTTCCATGGCTGAGTACAACAAGGCAAGCGGCGATTACACGCTACACACTACATCCCAAAACCCGCATCTGACACGGCTTTTGATCTCTGCTTTTGTACTTGGAATCCCTGAAAACAAGCTCACAGTGATTGCACCTGATGTGGGTGGTGGTTTTGGCTCCAAGATTTATCACTACAGCGAAGAAGCACTCGTACTGGCGGCAGCCAAAAAACTAGGCCGTCCTGTTAAGTGGACCTCGGATCGTACAGAAGCGTTTTTGACTGACGCACACGGGCGCGATCACGTGACCAAGATCGAATTGGCAATGGACGCCGAGGGGAATTTCCTAGCCTTCCGCACAGAAACCATGGCCAACGTCGGGGCATATTTGTCGAACTTCTCAACGGCAACACCAACCTTCTTGCACGGCACATTGATGGCCGGAAACTACACTGTTCCTAATGTCTATGTGAACGTCAAAGCAGTCTTTACCAACACTGCGCCAGTCGATGCATATCGAGGAGCGGGACGGCCTGAGGCGACTTATTCGCTTGAGCGTGTTATCGACAAGGCAGCCCGCGAAATTGGCATGGACCCTATTGAACTGCGCCGTAAAAACTTCATTAAGCCGGACCAATATCCCTTCGCCTCTGCGGCGGGTCTTGAGTATGATAGCGGCAACTACGATGCCCTTATGGATAAGATGGAAGAGGTTGCCGACGTCGCTGGTTTCGCCGCACGCCGCGCTGCATCTGAAGCCAAAGGCAAGTTGCGCGGATTCGGTGTTAACGCGTATATCGAAGCTTGTGGAATTGCTCCGTCAAACCTTGTTGGTATACTAGGTTCGCGTGTTGGTCTTTATGACGCCGCGACGGTGCGTGTGAACGCGACGGGCAATCTCTCGGTCATGGTTGGCGCGCACTCTCACGGCCAAGGCCATGAAACAGTGTTCCCACAAGTGGTTGCAGACATGCTCGGAGTTGATGCGCAAAGCATTGATATCGTGCATGGCGATACCTCGAAAATTCCGTTCGGGATGGGTACTTACGGATCGCGTTCCCTTGCGGTGTGTGGATCTGCCGTTGTTCGTGCGACTGAGAAAATCATCCTCAAAGCCACGAAAATCGCAGCGCACATGCTAGAGTCTGAAGCATCCGACATCACTTTTGAGGATGGCGAATTCAGCGTCGCTGGTACCAATCGCAAAGTCAGCTTTGGCGAAGTCGCTCTCAAAGCCTATATCCCCCACGAGTATCCAATTGAAAATCTCGAGCCGGGCTTGGAAGAGACAGCGTTTTACGATCCTGCCAACTTTACCTATCCGTCAGGGGCGTATTGCTGCGAGGTCGAGCTTGATCCAGAAACTGGCAAGGTTAGCGTCGAGCGCATGACAGCCGTTGATGATTTCGGCAATGTTGTGAACCCGATGATTGTTACGGGACAAGTCCACGGTGGTTTGGGCCAAGGTATTGGTCAGGCGCTGCTTGAGAATGCAGCGTATGATGAAGATGGCCAGCTCTTAAGTGCGTCTTACATGGATTACACCATGCCGCGCGCGGACGATCTTCCGTTCTACACGGTTGACCATTCGCAAGGAAATGCCTGCACACATAACCCGCTTGGCGTAAAAGGCTGTGGCGAAGCAGGCGCGATTGGCTCACCGCCTACGGTGATCAATGCTGTGATCGACGCCATGCAATCGGGCGGCAAGAACGTCACCCATATCGACATGCCAGTGACCCCACATCGTGTGTGGTCGGCTATGAACAACGCTTGAAAGGATTAAGCACATGTATGCATTTGACATAGAGCGTCCATCAACAATCGCGGAGGCCGCAGCGGCCCTCGGCGACGAGGCGCAAGTGATGAGCGGCGGGCAAACCCTGATCCCAACGCTCAAGGCTCGGCTGGCAAGCCCGTCCAAGCTAGTCTCGCTTTCGGGCGTGTCCGAGATGCAAGGCATCTCTAGCGCTGGTGGCGTACTGACAATTGGCGGCGCTACGTGCCATGCTGATGTCGCAGCGGATGGAAGTTACGCGGCATTGTCCGAGTTGGCGTCGCACATTGGCGACGCTGCGGTTCGCAATCGTGGCACGATTGGCGGCTCTGTTGCCAACAATGACCCCTCTGCGTGCTATCCTGCAGCCGCACTGGGGTCTGGTGCAACGATCGTCACCAATGCGCGCGAAATCGCAGCGGATGACTTTTTCGTCGGCATGTTTGAGACGAGCCTGAACGAGGACGAGATCGTGACAGCGGTTAAGTTCCCGATCCCTGAGAAAGCGAACTATCAAAAGTTCGTACAGCCAGCGTCACGCTTTGCTTTGGTTGGCGTATTCGTGTCCAAATCAGCAAACGGCGTACGCGTTGCCGTCACAGGTGCTTCGAATGAAGGCGTACATCGTTGGACTGCTGCGGAAGAGGCGCTTGCCACCAATTTCTCAGCGGATGCTTTGGATGGTTTAACAGTCTCTGCAGACAATTTGATCGATGATCTACACGGCTCCCCTGAGTACCGTGCACATCTGATTAAAGTCATGACAGGTCGCGCGGTCACTGCTGCGTCCTAAGACTAAGACAATACGGGAAAGGCCCAGGTGAATGCCTGGGCCTTTTTCGTTACTAAACTGTTATTATGCCTTTAAAGAGTGATCAGATCGCCTGATTGATCAACCAACGTAATCCGCGAAAATGCGACCTGTTCGCGCATTGCCTCGATCTCCTCGCGGCTTGCCAGAACCATCGCAGTTGATAGACTATCGGCAAGTGTCGCACTCGATGCCTCGACCGAAACGCTCGACCATTTTGGCAGCGCAGATTGGTGCAAGATATGACCATTCGTGCCTAAAGGTGTGGCAGCTGGACTAGACGTCGCAATTGCACTACCGCGCAATGTTCGCACCCCAAGATCACCATGATTTGGGTCACTTAGAGCAAGCCGCCAAGGCCCGCCAAGACTGCGATATTCACCAATATTCACCAATGCGTTTTCAAGCCCATGGGCGGAGAGTACGTCAGTCACTAGATCCGTGGCAAAGCCTTGGGCAATGCCGTTAAGCGTCAGCGCTTGACCCTTACCCAACCGAATTTCGTTGGTATCAAATTGAACGCGCTCCCAGCCGACGGCATCCAAAGCGACCTTTGGATCAACGCCTGATGCTAGCGCTGTCCAAAGCGGTTGAACCGTTGGATCAAATAGACCGGCGGTGATCGCATAGGCATCATTTGCGGCGTGCATGAGATCTAGGAATTGCGGCGCAGGCTTTAGCAATTTGCCTTTAGCATTCAGCTGCGACAACGCGGAGGTATGATCATAAAGACTAAACAGACTCTCAACATGGCGGATGACGCGGAGGGCCTCAGTTAGCGCAGCTTTCGCAGGTTCGCTTGCGCCTCGGATCGTGAGAGTGACATCCGCACCAAATGCGCGAACCTGCCATGTCTGGGCAGACGCCCCCAGAGGTGCCAAGGCAAAACCTGCGGAAATCGTTAGAAATCGGCGGCGCGATAACGTCATTGCGCTTCTACCTCCAATTTGCGGCCTTTAGCGGCGAGAATAAGCGGAACACATTGCGCTTTGTCATCATGGATGGTGACGCAATCAAGACATTGGAAGCACTCGGAATATTGAATTTCACCAGTCTTTTTGATTGCTCCGTAGCTGCATTTTACTTTGCAAAGCTGACAGGGCGATCCACATTCGGCACGCCGGTCGATCCACTTGCGACCGCGTAGCAAACCGCCGATCGCCATGACCGCGCCCAACGGGCATACATAGCGACAAAAGCCTTTGAACAGGACCATCGACAAAAGCAGCAAGCCAACAGCATAGGCGACGTAATACCATTCTCGGATGAAGAAGGTTGTGATCGCGGTTTTGAATGGCTCTACTTCAATCGCTTTGTCGAGGCGCGCCGGGGCGGTGAAAAGCAAAAAGACCATAATAGCAAGCACCAGATACTTGATCCATTTCAATCGATCATCCCATTCAGCGGACGGCTCGATTTGGGGTATGCGCAATAGTCGCCCAATGTGATGGGCAAATTCTTGCAGCGCGCCGAACGGGCAGAGCCAGCCGCAGAATAATCCGCGCCCCCAAAGTACAAACCCGAAGATGGTGACCGCCCAAACAGCAAGCGAGAATGGATCATAAAGAAGAAATGAGAATGAGCCGCCCTCGAGCACAGTACGTCCAACCGCGAGCGGTGTCGCGATGGAGAGTTGGCCTTGTCCCCACCACCCGATGAACACTGTAACGAACGCCAAGATGCCAAGACGAATGGGCGTGAAATGTTTGTGACCTGCGAGTTTGTTCAAGCGCAGGCCTAAAAGCGCGATCAACCCGACCAGAAAGATCGCAAGTACGATCAAATCACTTTGCCGGTTGCGCAATGCATCGACCCAAGGCGGGACTGGTTTGACGACCTCAACGCGGGCATAAAAGCGCTCTGGCGTGACATGCGTAACCTCTATGCTTGCTGAGCCAATCTCGGGTTGAAACGATCCATGCGAACGCAGGGCCTTGATCCGCAAAATCCACTCGGCAGTGGGATCAAATCCAAGCCGTCTGTCTGTGCGTAGGATCAATGCGGACCCGTCATGCAAAGCATCGGGCAGTGCATCGTTTAGCTCAACGAAGATATCAGAATCCCGAAATGCGATAGGAAAACCGGATTGCTCTGCACTGATCAAATTAGGCGATGTGTTGCGCACAAAGTCTTCCGTCACAAGCCCGTGGCGCGCGGTGTCGATCACCAGTACTGGCTCATCCGTTGTAGAGATCGACATGAACTGCTGTAGCTCTTCAAAGCCGCTTTCGCTGAGCACTGCGCGCGCAATAGATGGCGCGCCAAGATCCACGACCCAGAGATCCAGATAAGGCGCGCCGGGATCATCCTTTGCCACAGGATCATCATCCTCCCAAAGGGTGTCTGCAAACTTTCCATCAATCTCGCGGTTTGAAACGATTTTGCGTGCGGCAATCCCTTGGGCGATGAGATCCTCCCATGTCAGATCCTCTGCGTAGTCCAAGTCAGGAAAAGCAGGAGGCCCTGTCGCGATTCCGCTCATCTTTTCTTTCGCGACTTTTAGTGTCGCCGCTAAAATACTCTCATGCGCGATCCTGACGGACGCGGTCCCTTTGGTAACGCCGTCGAGATAAACCAAAGCTGATCCGTCACTGCCGCCGCCATAGGGGGAACCAACGACCAAACTGTCAGAAATTGAATGGCCGCGATATTGTTGAAAAAAATCATAGAACAATTTTTCTGGCAGGCCCGACACGAATATCGGCTCATTGTGGGAAATGAGCTGCACGTCGATAAAACGGCCTTCAAGATCTAGCATAACCAGCATGTTGATGGACGCTCCGGAGAAGCCGGGCAGCGGAGCCATTGGTTCTGTCTCAAAGACAAATCCGGCCTCCGCACCACCAGAATTCAAAAGCTGCCAAACCCCTTGATCGTTAAGCTTTTCTCCCAAAGACATGGGTGGCGCAACGAAAGGCTCTAGTATCTCTCGCGGCAGGTTCTCCGCATGACTCGAGAGCGCGCAGCTGATCCAAAAGATCATGCTAAAAAAGACTGTGCGAATTGCTTCAGTTACAAACATTAATAGGAACGTATGCGTCCGAGTGAAGCGGCTGTATTCGACTAAGGTACAATCAATAGGAATTAGGCTTGGGTTGCGGTGCTTTTTCGTGACAAGTTGGCGCTATGGCCGAGCATTCTTCTTCCAATCAAGCCGTCATTGTCGTGATTTCACTTGCTGGTCTCGTGGTGCTTTGGGCATTCGCGGCATGGCTTGGCGCTGATCCGACAATTCTGCCTAGCCCGGTCGAAGTTTGGAATTTGATGCTATCGGAAACCCAGTCAGGCGAATTGCCAAAACACTTGTTTGCAACGCTGCGCCGCGTGGCCTTCGCCTTTACGCTCGCAATGTTTTTTGGGCTTATCATTGGGATATCAATGGGCTTGAGTGCGAGTTTGAATAAATGGTTCGGGGCTTGGCTTGTGGTATTGCTTAACATACCTGCGCTTGTCGTGATTGTGCTGTGTTATCTTTGGATCGGCTTGAACGAAGTGGCCGCGATAACGGCCGTCGCCCTTAACAAAACTGCAATGGTCGCTGTAACAATCCGCGAAGGCGTGCACTCGCTTGATCCTAAACTTGCAGAAATGGCACGTGCGTTCCGCATCGGATTTTTATCGCGGCTACAACATATTGTCTTGCCTCAGCTTTGGCCTTTCATCGCATCCAGCACGCGCAACGGTTTGGCGATTATCTGGAAAATCGTGTTGGTCGTGGAGTTCTTGGGGCGAAGCGACGGCGTTGGTTTTCAAATACATCTGTATTTCCAACTATTCGAGACCGCTTATGTCCTTGCCTATGCCCTCAGCTTTGTTGGATTGATGTTGATTTTGGAATATGGAGTCATCGGTGTCATTGAACGTCGCGCCGTACGGTGGCGAGAAAACACTGCAGTCTGACACATGGTTTTAGAACAAGAGCTGGCACCCTAGAGTAGCCCGCATCGCCGCGATCAATTGCTCCAGTGTTTCAGCGCTCGTGTATGTACCGCCGGTGCGATCAGCGAGGCAACGTGAAACGCTTTCGGCAACATTGTAGTCATTGTCGTTTTGTCGATCCCAATTGAAAAATGACCCGCGCACTTTGAAACCTATAACATGAACAGTGGTATCTGCCCCTGTCGCAGCCAGTTCGGCAGCCAAAGCACAGGGCTGTCCGCCACATGTTTCTTTTCCGTCAGTAATCAAAAGGATCGTGGCGGGTTTCGTTTTGTAGCTTAGCGTTTGTGCAGCCATCCTGACAGCTTCGCTTAAAGGTGTGCCTCCGGCTGGTTCAAGCGCCTCCACTGCATCAATAATAGGGCGCGCTGCGTCGTGTTTTGGCGCAAACCGTAAATCAAGGCCCGAACACTCATCGATTCCATTTGGGCCGTAAACGATCAAGCCTAGCCGTCTGTCTCTCGCAATGTCTGGGGTTACATCCGCTATTGCTTTGCGCGCCTCGAAAATGCGGGGCTCGCTGATATCATTGAAACCCATTTCAGCCATCGAACCCGAACCGTCAAATACGATCATTGCATCTGCCGCACAGTTGTCCGTCGCGCTTGAACTCGTCGCGTAGAAGAGTGTGATGAAGAAGGGTGCAAGATACCGCATGGTCAAACCTTGCCATACGCCTGAAGTCGTGTCTAACCAAATGTCGGTGGATGCTCAATTGTCAGAAACGCGTGCAAAAGATGGATCGAGATCCAACCTACTTTTGTCGAATAGGATTACGCAAATTGGACGTGTAGGTGTTTGGAAATTCAAACAACGAGATCGCCCAATGAAATCTGTTCATATTATTCTGTTCACTGGACTTCTAACCGCATTAGGAACTGCTGCATTTGCCGAAGGTGACGTCACCAAGGGTAAAAAGGTCTTTCGAAAGTGCAAAGCCTGCCACACAATCGGCGAAGGAGCCAAGACAAAAACTGGACCTATTCTAAACGGTATTGTCGGTGCACATGCGGGGAGAGATGAAGAATTTTCGTATTCAGAAGCCCTGACTGGCGCAACTGCGGAAGGGCTGGTCTGGAACGAAGAGCAACTCGCGGCGTTTTTGACCAAACCAAAAGACTTTCTTAAAGGCACCAAGATGTCGTTTTCTGGTCTTCGCAAGCCAGCCGATGTCAAAAATTTAGTTGCCTATTTGGCGACGCATAACTGATCGATTGACGATAGATATTTTTCTATCGAAACTGTTTCTGAGGATCACTTCAAAACATTCGTCTTTATCGTGATGTAAACATCCAATCGCAAACACGAAACAAAATTGCGTTGCATAGACGCTGGGAACCGCCAAAAAATGACAACAGGTTTGTCACCAAATGAACCACTGTTTGCGTACTGCCAAGGTACTATTGGCGGCGTTCTCGCAATCATTATTCAAACACAAGGCCCGTCTTATAGATCTGTCGGTGCTACAATGGTATTTGCAGATAACGGAGACCGTTTCGGCAGCCTATCTTCTGGCTGCATCGAAGCTGACCTAGAGCTTCATGCTGATCGGGTTCGAAATCAAAAATCGCCTTCTATTGTTCAATATGGTGCAGGTTCGCCCTTTATGGATATTGTGTTGCCTTGTGGAGGGGCGCTCAAAATACTTCTAATTCCTCAACCCGAACCTGCTGAGCTTGCGTTGATCAATACGGCTGTTCAGTCGCGCCAAACAGTCCGGGTCAATATCTCGCTTCAAAACGGAAAAATAGCAAAAACAAATTGCGTTGAGCCCGACCTTGACGGCAAATTCTTCTCATTAACTATAGAGCCGGCGTTACAGTTCGTAGTATTTGGCAAAGGCCCAGAGGCAACAACATTTGCGCAATTGGCTGAAACCCTGGGATATTCCGGCACTCTTTTATCTTCTGACCCAGATACTCTTGCCGCTTTGGCAGATGGAAGCTGGGCAACAAGTCAGATCACGCGTCCACATTGTCCTATAGATTTGAATGTGGATCAGCGAACTGCAATCCTCTTGTTCTTCCATGACCACGAATGGGAAGCCCCGATTTTGAAGGATGTATTAAAAAGTAGAGCGTTTTTTGTTGGTTGCCAAGGGAGCCAAAGAACCAGTGAAACTCGTTTGGAACAGTTGAAACAAATGGGGCTTAACCGTCAAGAGCTTGAACGCGTTCGAGGCCCAATCGGACTTATACAATCTACTCGCGATCCGGCTACTTTAGCCGTTTCTGTTCTTGCAGAGGTTCTGGGGCTTGCAAACGAACTCCTCAAGAGCGACGGGCAAAGCTAAGAATACAGGCCTCAGAAAGCCGGTCTGTCGGCTTAGCTGTATCAAGGCGTGAAATTACACCATTCTTATCTAGAAACAAAGCGTTATATTGGCAGCACGTTCTCAAAGCAGTGTATTCCGGAAATTATCCGCTGGGCAACCTTCGAAACCCGATTTTATTACCAGCTCGGCTCAACTATTCATTTCCGATCGTGACAGATTCTCGAAGCCCAATTGATTTGAAGAATTACCAATCAGAAGGAAAAGGCTAAAATGTGAAACCAAAGACTTGGTACAAATCTTGCTTCATTTTCGGGAGGCGACGGGCCGGGTCTTTTTTTGATAAATACTTGCTAAACTTTTGAAGAAAAATGTTTTTATTTAGTCTGGTCGCATGAATTAGTGAAACGTGTAATCTTTTTGCTTCCGCCATTCGCCTTTCGTAAATTTGTTTGCCTTTCGCGGTAACTTTCCGAAAGCAGCTGTTCGTTCAGCGTGCGGCTTCGGTCAAAATGGGCTGATTTTGTTGAAAAACTCTTCTTGATTTGGAGACCTACCACTGATTCAATTTACTTGTGAATGCGGGGGAATTGGTGATGTTAGGACCGAAGCAAGAGGCGCAAGGCGCGTTGTTTTATGAGTTCTCGATTGATGACCACGTGCCTCAAGATCACCTACTGCGCTCTATTGACCGGTTTGTGGATCTCAGCAGTATTCGGCACCATCTTGCAGAGTTTTACAGCCACACTGGCCGTCCCTCGATTGATCCAGAACTACTTATCCGCATGCTACTGGTCGGGTATTGTCTTGGCATCAGGTCAGAACGCAGGCTTTGTGAAGAGGTGCATTTGAACTTGGCGTACCGCTGGTTTTGCCGTCTCGACCTGGCTGATCCGGTGCCGAACCATTCCACCTTTTCTAAAAACCGGCACGGTCGTTTTCGCGATAGTGATCTGCTGCGTCACTTGTTTGAGACGACTGTGGCACGCTGCATCGCTGACGGCTTGGTCAGTGGCCAACGCTTTGCGGCAGATGCCAGTTTGATCGAAGCGGACGCCAACAAACAGAACTCAACCCCAAAGGAAGATTGGGACACATCAGCAATTACGCCACAGGATGCGCCACGTGCCGTGCGTGAGTATCTTGATGTTCTGGACGATGCAGCTTTCGGCGCAGCTTCCGAGGTGGAGCCCAAGTTCACATCCCCTTCCGATCCCGCAAGCCAGTGGACTGCTGCCCGCAAAGGCCCTGCGTTCTTTGCCTATTCGACAAACTACCTTATCGATACGGACTATAGTGTCATCGTCGACGTTGAGGCCACAAGATCGATCCGACAAGCTGAAGTTAGGTCCGTGCGCACGATGCTGGGTCGGGTTAAAGACACGTTCGATCTGCATCCTGAACGCATCATCGCAGACACGGCTTACGGCTCAGGCCCGATGTTGGGTTGGCTGGTGGATCGCAAGATCGAGCCGCACATCCCAGTGATTGATAAAGCGGGCCGCACAGACGGAACCTGGAGCCGAGCTGACTTCGAATGGGATGCCGAGAACGACCAATATGTTTGTCCAGAAGGCCAATCCCTCAAACAATTCCGCCGCAACTATTCTGACCCCAACAGAGGCCCAGACGGCAAAGGTGTTGCGAAATACCGCGCCTTGAAACTGACATGTCAGACGTGCCCATCTAAAGCCAAATGCTGCCCCAATGCCGACTTCCGATCAATCACCCGCGAAGAGCACGAAGACGCTCGTCAGGTTGCCCGCGACATTGCCAAAACCAAGCAATACAAAATCTCGATGCGGCTAAGAAAAAAGGTGGAGATGCTCTTCGCACACCTTAAACGTATTCTCGGGCTTGGACGGCTGCGATTGCGCGGGCCCTGCGGCGCAAATGACGAATTCCTGCTCGCCGCCACAGCCCAAAATCTCCGCAAACTGGCCAAGATATTTCCTGCACCGCAGCAAATGCGAAAAGCCTGATAAGAAAGGCGCTCGCGCTCCATTTGGATCGTCACTTTCTGCGCCAGCAACACGTTGTTTTTCCACAGAAACGGCGGATTGCCGACATTCGCTGCTTCACGTATGAATGACGGCTCTAGAATAAAAGTCCACTCATACTGATCTTCATGCGTAAAGCACACCTCAGCGTAGATCGATGGTAAGTCCATGACATGACAAAGCCATCGCGGTCAGATACAAAATGCTCCCTGGTGACGCATGTGACGCTTTTTCCTAATGCACGGTCTATGGGGAAACAATATATTCATTAGAACATATGTTTTTTGAATAGAGAGCGCAGTAAGAATATGCGTCACATGCGTCACCCTACCCGATAGCTGATCACTCCGCACCCAGCCCTAGAGACTAATCAGGGAGCAGATAAACCCATATAGATTGGCATAGAACAGCAGTTTCAGGAGCTATGTCTTTCAACCGGACGCCCGCCCCATCTAGCAGACATGTTTGACGCGGCCAGCGCCTCTTCCAGACGAACATACACAGACATCCTCGTGATTACGGGGCCAGCCACTCGCCCATCCAACCGTTTTTACAGCTATAGCCTGCACGTCGATGGCGTTCTCCAAGCTGCACAAGGTCTATAAACAACATATTGCATTTCAAAACCGCAAAGCGTTCACGCTTACTCGGTTTTTCATAGGCATATACATCTGAAATGACGGTGCCCGGCGTTGGTTCAGTGCCATAAGAAACGCGCGACGCTGCTGGAATACGATCCCACTGCTCATCAACAGCTGACCCGGTCTGAATGTCTACAGTTGCTGTAACCCGAATTTGTAAATTCGCGCGTGGCAACCAAACGAGAAAAGCGGCTTTGGAGGAGTGTTTCAACGCAGCGACTTTGGCTGTAGCTATGTCAGTGTGGACCTCTAGCGTAGATAAAAATCTGGAAGCGCCTCGCAGCGCCACGGTACGCGCCTCGGGTGTTCCATCTGCAGCTACTGTTGCAAACGTGGGGTAGCGCGCTGGTGAACGGCTGTCTGCTACACCTCGTTGAAGGTGACGCCATGCTTCATCAAGGAAGGTAGTCAGATCGTTCGGGTCACTCGTCATATCTGTCCGTCGTCAGGGTTTTTGGCACCAATTGCAGCTTAAACTAAGAGGGAGTTTGGCTCATCTGGTTGGTTTGATTATGCGGCGTGCAGGCGGTGATGCAAGCGTCGCATTTCGAGCGTCTTTCGGTTGATCCTTTCTCCTTTCTTTAGAATGGCTAAGTCGCGACCGAAGTAGACGTCAGCGGGTGTGACGTTGTTGATGCTCTCGTGGTAGCGTTGGTGATTGTAATGATCGACGAGGTCATAAGGCAGACCACTTCAAAGGCGCAAGCTCACACCAGCAGCACGCAGCCGCGCGTGTGCAGGCGCGCGTGGCATAGACTTTATCCCAAATCAAACATCATACTAAAGTTCGGCGTTCATAGGGTGTATAATTGGGTGGATAAAAACACACATGAATTTCTCATGTTGTTGTAAGCAATGATAATTTCAGGATTAAGTGGTGCCCAGGAGAGGACTCGAACCTCCACATCGTTGCCAATACTAGCACCTGAAGCTAGCGCGTCTACCAATTCCGCCACCTGGGCAGGTGCCTTAGGAACGGGGATTTAGACTTGGGGGCCTTTGCTGTCAACGGGTTTCGCCGCGAAACCTATGCAAATCGCGAAGGTCTCAAAGTTTTTCGAACAAACCCGCTGAATTGAGGCGAAATGCACGCTTTAGGCGTCTTGCGAGAGCGTGCAGCGCGGGGTACATCTGCACCAAGCAAAAGACGAAGGACTTCTCGCATGTCTAAACTTGTCACGATCTATGGCGGCTCTGGTTTCATTGGACGCTACATCGCCCGTCGCATGGCCAAAGAAGGCTGGCGCGTGCGTGTCGCAGTGCGTCGCCCCAATGAGGCGATGTTCGTGAAGCCGTATGGCTCTGTTGGTCAGGTTGAACCTGTGCTGTGCAATATTCGCGACGATGCGTCTGTTGCAGCGGTTATGCAGGGGGCGGATGCAGTGGTGAACTGCGTCGGAATCCTTGCGCAGAGCGGCAAGAACAAATTCGATGCGGTGCAAGCCGAAGGCGCTGGGCGCGTCGCGCGTTTGGCGGCGGCAGCGGGCATTCAAACGATGGTCCAGATTTCCGCGATTGGCGCTGATAAAGACGCCGCGAGCGAGTATTCCCAGACCAAAGCGCAGGGCGAAGCGAACGTGCTCGCGCACATGCCAAACGCAATGATCTTGCGCCCGTCGATTGTGTTCGGTGCGGAAGATCAGTTCTTCAATCGGTTCGCGTCCATGTCGCGTTTGGGCCCGGTTTTGCCTGTGGTTGGCGCTGATACGAAATTTCAACCTGTCTATGTGGACGATGTTGCTGCCGCTGCCGTCAAAGGTGTGCTGGGTCAGGCGCATGGCGTCTATGAGCTTGGCGGTCCTGATGTGGCAAGCTTTCGCGAGTTGATGGAAAAGATGCTCGGTATTGTGCAGCGCCGTCGTTTGATATTGAACGTTCCGTTCTTTGCCGCGCGTCTTATGGCGTTCGCATTTGATATGCTTGAAAAAGTAACGCTTGGTCTGCTCGCCAATCCGGTTGCGACGCGCGATCAGGTGAAAAACCTTGCCAACGACAATGTTGTTGCGGCAGACGCCAAGGGTTTTGCTGATCTTGGCATCACGCCTTCTGCGATGGACTCGGTTCTGCCCGAATACTTGTGGCGCTTTCGCCCTTCGGGACAGTACGCGGCGATCAAGGATTCAGCGAAGAACTTGCGCGCTTGATAGATCGTAAACTAAGGATCCTCGGAAGCAACGGGTAGGTATGCAAACGCCCATTCGTTGTAGCCGCCTTCCCCTCGATACCAAAGCACATCGCTGCTCGCGTCTTCATCATGGTTCCAACGTGGTTTTGGCCCGTGATCATAGCCTTTCAGAATAAGCTTGCGCTGACGGTGGCTGCGACGAATGTTTGCTGCCAGTTTCGCGCTGTCCCATTTTTGGGCGACCTCTTGTAAGAAGTGCGAAACGCGCTCTTGATGTGCAGGATCGGATGCCAGATTGACGCGTTCATGTGGATCCGCCTTGAGATCAAACAACAAGTGTGGATCTTCGGAAGAGGTGATGAATTTATATTGCCCGCGACGGATCATGAAAATCGGGGCGGTCGTCGCTTCTGCAAGGTATTCTGCGTATACGGGTTTGTCGGGCTGTTCTTGTTCAAAGAAGGTCGTCAAATCGCAGCCCTCTAAGGGCTCGACATTGCTATCCCAACCGGTTCCTTGAGCGATGCCCATAAAGGTGGGTAATAAGTCCACCAAAGACGCGGGTGTGGCCACGCGCATGGGTGCCACGCCGGGAATTTTCATAAATAGTGGAACCTTGAGCGACGGTTCGAAGAAGTGTTTCTTGAACCACATCCCGCGCTCGCCCAGCATTTCACCGTGATCGGACGTGAAGACAATTGCGGTTTGATCCGCTTGTCCTGTCGCCTCTAGTGTCTCAAGGATCGTGCCTATCATTTGATCAAGGTAGCTGATCGAGCCATAGTAAGCGCGCCGCGCACGGGCGATATCTTCGTCAGAGAAACGCACATCCAGCATGCCAAAATCCGACAGCAAGCGTGCTGAGTGTGCATCATGTAGATCCGCTGACAGAGCAGGCACGTCAGGTAGCGGAATGTCGGCGTCTTCATAAAGATCCCAGAACTCTTTGCGACACAGATAGGGTTCATGGGGGTGTGTGTAGGACACCTGCATGAAGAACGGTCTTTTGTCAGTAGAGCGCGCCATATCATAGAGGTGTTGAATGGCGTTCTGCGTGACCAGCGTGTCAAAATCGATTTGCACAGAGCGTTCGCAAATGCCGGAAACCGTGACACTTCGCGTGTCATTGGTATCGCGTTCGCCCTCATTGTCCCAGTCGGGAGCCCATGCAAAATCGGCGGGGTAGAGATCAGGCGTCAGCCGCTGCTCAAAGCCATGATGCTGATCTGGCCCGATGAAATGCATCTTGCCAGACAATGACGTTTGATACCCTGCCGCGCGCAAG
>Ga0206130_10001632_pt1 | contig 32228 bp, 29 predicted proteins | sample Helgoland_Spring_9_FD_148637 | JGI IMG/M metagenome (GOLD analysis project Ga0206130, IMG submission 148637) | Pelagic subsurface seawater microbial communities from Kabeltonne, Helgoland, North Sea - Helgoland_Spring_Bloom_20160512_1 | ecosystem: Environmental > Aquatic > Marine > Epipelagic ...
AAGCGCCAGTCTTCTGATGGCTGTGGGCCGTTTAAGTCTTGGTAGAAAGGCGCACCCGCCTCAAGCTCTAGAAAAGTATTTTCAAGTCGACCCCGAGGGTCTTTTAAGCGCAACCCAACCAGCGCCAGTAATTTAGTGCCACCGAAATTATCAGGTTTCACCACTGCTGCTGGGTAGAGGTCGTTGATAGAGTCGTAAGGTAAGGCAGGGTCTTTTCCGCTGATCTCATCCCAGACGACACCATTAATACGTATAGAGGGTTCAAGCCAGTCGGTCAGGGCGTAACGGGTCCAAATGCCAGCTTGGTACACATTGCCCAGACGATAGTCGCGATCATTTTTGCCGGTACGGAGGGTCATGTTTAAATCGGCACCATAGGTCCAGTCGCCCGCAACTCCAAAGTAATTGATTGAAGGTTTAATGTCGTAGGTGCCAGAGCCGAGTTGCATGGTATAGGGCAACTGATTGTCAGGACCAGGACCAGGTGTGTCGCCTGTTTCGTCAATAGATCCAGTTGGAAGGCTGATTCCAAGACTCAGAAGTAGATGGTTATTATTATCGAGCTTTTTAAACCATGAGATCGCAGTTTCTATGTCTCCGAGGCCTTCGCTGACAATGGTGAATTCATTGAAGCCATCCAGTCTGCTTATATGTTCTGATGACTGTCGGATGTAAGGGATACTCAAACTCAAAGTGATTTGTTCCGAGAGAGTGTATGCAGTCTTAAATTGTGTAGCCTCTTGCTCGATGACCGTCGGCACAATTGGAAAATTCTTATCGGTTCGGGTTCCTCCGGAGAACAGCACTTCGCCAAACGATAGATCATCAGTGCCGTCCATGTAACCATCGAATCTTACCTTGACGTAACTGGTACTGAAGTGGAAGCGACTGCTATCTAAATATCCTAGAGGCGCACCCTGCCCACCAGTCTTAAAAGCAGCGTGATCCGCATACGAGCGAATGATCTTTGCGTTGAGCAGGTCACCAAGGCTCATATTAGCCAGGTCGACCGGAGGTGTTTGGCCGAAGGCACTCAAGCCCATGGCTAAAAATAAATACGCGAGTAGGTAGTTTTTGATGGTTTTCACGATGTCAATGGGGTGTCGATAAAAACTAATACTCCTAAAGGATTTATACCGCTGTGCAAGCTTTAACACAGCAGCTGTGGCTGATCAGGGATAGCGCCCATGAACCTTTTCGCCCCCTCGTCGCAGCTATTTTAATACATTCAAGCCGACTAGGATCGCTGGCAATTTGGAAAAGAAAAAGGGTCAGTCCAATGGAAAAGAACAAGGGGAAAGAAAAAGGGTGTAAGGAATTTTGTGTAAATTGAAAAAGCTGATGTTTACCAACCAGAAAAAAGAACATCCTATAAAAAAGAAAGTAACCAACGAGCTGCTCGATCAGCTACTAGAAGATTATCAGAGTCCTGAGGACTTAATTGGCCTCGGCGGTTTACTCGCTGAGTTGAAGCAGCGACTTATCACACGTGTGATGGATGCGGAACTGACGACGCACCTAGGCTACGATAAGAATGAGAAACGTCCTGCCGGACGCACGAACGCACAATGGGCATAGCTCAAAGCACCAGCGAAGTGACGACGGCGATCTTGAGGTTAATGTCCCTCGTGATCGCGAGGGTATTTTGTTTATCCGATCGTCTTCTTTGATGCGATCGTGGTGAAGGTACGAGACAATGGAAAGGTCTCCAACCATTCGATTTACTTACCTCTGGGCCTTAACATGGAGGGGCAAAAGGAAGTGCTAGGCATGTGGTCTTCGCCCAACGCAGGCGCGAAGTTCTGGCTAAACGTGCTCACTGAGCTTCAGAATCAAGGACTACGTGACATCTTCTTTTCCTGTGTCGATGGGCTCAGTGGCTTCCCTGAGGCACTTGATAACGTCTATCCTCACACTACCGTGCAGCTATGAATCGTTCACATGCTACGCAACAGCTTCAAGTTTGTTGGGGGGGGGAAGAGCGTAACGAGGTCGCAGCGGAGCTTAAAAAAATCTACACCGCAGTCACTGCCGAGGCCGCCAAAGCTGCACTGGTTCGATTCCGTAAAATCTATGACGAGGGCTTTCCCGCCATTGGCAAAAGTTGCGAGGCTTATTGGGAGAACCTGATCCCTTTCTTTGATTATTCAAAGGAGATCCGTAAGGACATCTATACCACCAATGCCATCGAGTCGCTCAACCGCTCATTTAGAAAGATCAGCCGTAATCGAAACCTGTTTCCTTTCAGCGAAGCGGTATACAAGCTCTTCTATCTAGCTATCAAAAACATCTCAAAGAAATGGACCATGCCGATCCGAAACTGGCCGGCAGATCTGAATCGATTCTCCATTGAGTTAGAGGACTGAATGCCTAACAACAATCAATCTAACAACATCAGCTAAAGATCAGTTACTCAAAATTCCGGACACTCCGGCCGTAGATGGCGAAGCAATGTCAGTATCACTACTTCTACTAGTACCACTATCACTCGCCTTGGGCGTCACTCTCACTACTTGGAAAAGCACGGCTGAACTGCGTGTAAAGCACGGCCTCACTTCGTGGAGTGCACGGCGCACTTGCACTCAGTGGGAATAAGCACACTGTGAGAGGTATCTCATCCTCCGTATGAACTACCTATCCCGCTCCTCTCTATCAATTACAGCCCTACTTACTTTGATAGTGGGGGGCTTTTTAATTCAATTCAGCATGGCCGAACAACCGATCTCCTCTTCCGAATCAACTGATGAAACTGTGAGCGAATGCGCGAGCGCCTGTGGGCTGCCCTCGCATGTGGACCTTGGCGGTGATCGCTTTCCGGTTTTACGCAGCGATGCCGAATGGCAGGAGCGGCTGACGGATATTCAGTATGAGGTCGCCCGTAAACAAGGCACCGAGCGTCCCTTTGCCAATCCATACAACGACAATAAGGAGACCGGTCTGTATCGTTGTGTTGGCTGTGATACGCCGCTGTTCAGTAGCACCACAAAGTTTGATTCTGGCACTGGTTGGCCGAGCTTCTTTACGCCAATTGATAAACGCACAATAGGCGAAACACGCGACGTCAGCTATGGTATGACACGGGTCGAAGTACATTGCGCGGTCTGCGGTTCGCATCAGGGCCATGTCTTTTCAGATGGTCCCGAACCGACCGGGCTGCGTTACTGCATCAATTCAGCATCATTGACTTTTGAAGCAGCTGAGTCTGCCGAGGCGATCAAAAAGTTGGTTGAGGTGTGGTATCGCGAAGCGAAATAGGAGCTCATATTTTGAGCTCTCGGCATTGTTCACTTTATAGTTATGGATGGGATGCCGACCGCTACGTATGGCTTCGCGTATCACTGAAGTTCGCGCCATCGCAAGGTACCATTGAATTGGATGCAGGTCGATGAGCATCCCGGTATGTCTCGTGCGCCGCAAAATATTGCCTCGGCTAGTTAGCTCTTGGATTGTGGTGTGAGCTGTTCATGCTCTGTCTCCGAATGAATACGCATTTGAAATCGATGATTCTGAGCTCCACTGGAGCCACTGAGCTGATTGAGCTGGGCGTGATCCAGAGTCTTTGGAGTGGCTATGGTTCGATTGTGCGTTATGGGTTGAAGGGCGGGTCTGTGCAAAGTGTGGTTGTCAAACACGTGTCGCTGCCGGCGGCAGTGACACACCCAAGGGGGTGGAATACGGATCGGTCGCATCAACGTAAGCTCAAGTCCTACGAAGTGGAGGCGGCCTGGTATCGTGACTGGAGTGCGCGTTGTGGGCCGGGTTGCCGGGTGCCGAAGTGCTTGGCGCTGGAGTCGGTGCGGCACGAGTCGATCATGGTATTAGAGGATCTGGATGCGTCGGGGTTTGCGTTGCGGCGCACGACCGTGGGTGAGACTGAGTTGCACGCCTGTTTGTCGTGGTTGGCGCATTTCCACGCGACTTTTATGGGGGCCGAGCCGAGGGGCTTGTGGGAGCAGGGCACGTATTGGCATTTGGATACACGGCCGGATGAGCTGGCGATCTTAGCAAAGGAAGACCCTGGATTAACAGACGCGGCTATTGCGATTGATCGTAAGCTCAAGGCGAGTCCGTATCAGACGCTGGTGCATGGCGATGCCAAGCTAGCCAACTTTTGCTTTTCAGAAGATGGCGCGTCAGTAGCGGCGGTCGATTTTCAATACATCGGCGCAGGCTGCGGGATGAAGGATGTGGTCTATCTGATCGGCAGTTGTCTCGACGAGCTGGCGTGCGAGCGGGAGGAGTCTGCCCTGTTGGAGCTGTATTTCGGAGCCTTGCGTGGCGCATTAACCGTACAAGGAACTGACCTCGATCTAGATGCCTTGGAGCACGATTGGCGGTCGCTTTATCCGGTGGCATGGACGGACTTTCATCGCTTTCTAAAAGGCTGGAGCCCGGGGCATTGGAAGATCAATGGCTACAGCGAGCGCCTAGCGCGTGAAGTGCTTGCCGGCTTACAGGAAGCTGCACGATGCGATTAAGCGCGGAAGATTTGATCCAGCTCGTTGGCTGCGCGGCGACGGCAGTGAAGGAGGCAGGCGTCTTGATTGCTCAGTACGATGGTCGTGAGGTTCTGGTGCAGCACAAGGCCGGCGGCGAGAGTCTCGCCTCGCAGGTCGTGACGGAGGTGGATGAGCTGAGTCAGGCGATTATCCTAAAGCACTTGCTGCCGACCTGTGCGGCCTACGATCTCGCACTGCTGACTGAAGAGCAGCCAGATGACGGCAGTCGTTTAGAGAAAGATGCATTCTGGTGTATTGATCCGCTCGATGGAACTTTGCCATTTACGGAGTCAATCCCCGGCTATGCGGTTTCGATTGCGTTGGTGGATCGCGATGGTACGCCGTTGATTGGGGTGGTCTATGATCCCTCGACAGGCACGCAGTATCAGGCCGTGCGGGGGCAGGGGGCGTTGCGTAATGGTGAGCCTTGGACGTTGCCACCTTCGTCAGAGGCTGCGCCTCTGAGCTTTATTTCAGATCGTAGCATCGTGAGTCACCCGCAGTTTGACGCGGCGCTGGCGCAGTTGCAGGTATTGGCGAGTGAGCTCGGCCAGGACGGGCTGGAAGCAACTTTGACGGGCGGTGCGGTGATGAATGCGTTGTGGGTATTGGAGCAAGCGCCTGCGTGCTATTTCAAATTCCCGAAGCCGCAAGCCGGCGGCGGCAGTCTCTGGGATTATGCTGCGACGGCGTGCATCTACGCAGAGTTGGGCGCGTGGTGCAGTGATGTTGCCGGACAGCGCTTGGATTTAAATCGAGAAGATTCTACATTCATGAATCACCGCGGCGTGTTAGTCGCCTCGGATCGTGGATTGGGGCAGGCCTTGCTGGCTGTACTTGTCGACCTTAGTGATGGCGAATGAGGAAGTGCGTTCCCCTCTGCATTATAAATCAAAGTCGGATTTGAAGTCTGTCTTTGCGGCTTAAACTTACATGCGCTCCAACGGCTTAATACCGAGCAGCTCTAGGCCAGTCATCAGCACGGTGCGGGTGCGTGCGCAAAGTAACAGACGGCGGGCTTTGATTGCGGTATCCTCGACCATCACCTTATCGGCATTGTAGAAGCTGCTGTAGGCACCAGCCAATTCATACAAATAGGTGCAGAGGAAGTGCGGGCGCAGGTCATTGAGCGTTAGCTCCAGTGCAGTGACGAAGCCCATGATCTTACGTGCGAGCGCAAGTTCGGCCTCAGTCTCTGCTTGGCTTGCCGCTTCGATTGGCGCTTCGGGATCGACGCCGACTTTACGGAAAATACTGTTGATACGAGCGACTGCGTAGAGCAGATAGGGCGCGGTGTTGCCCTCGAAGCTGAGGAGGCGATCCCAACTAAAGACATAGTCTTGTGTGCGGTTGCTGGAAAGGTCGGCGTATTTAATTGCACCAATACCAACGGATTCAGCGATCTCGCGACGCTCGGCTTCGTCAAGGTCTGGATTTTTCTCGGTGACGACGTCGAAGGCGCGGTTGCGGGCTTCGTCGAGGAGTTCCTGGAGTTTAATCGATTCGCCGGACTTGGTTTTAAAGGGCTTCTTATCGGCCCCGAGAATGGTGCCCCAGAAGACGTGGTTCATCTCTGGCTGTGCATAGCCCTTGGCCTTGAACCATTTTTCGGTGGTCAGAAAGAGTTGCTGGAAGTGATCTTGTTGGCGGGCGTCGGTCAGGTAGATGATCTCGTCGGCCTTAAACTCTTCCAAGCGATAAAGCACGGTCGCCAGATCGGTGGAGGCGTAGTTACTGGCGCCGTCTTGCTTACGAATATTGAAGGGAAAAGGGCGCTCGTTATCACGCGAGAATTTTTTGATCTCGTCGTGCCAGACGACCAGTGCGCCGTCGCTTTGTTCGGCGAGGCCGACTTCGGTCAACTCGGCGTAGATGCGTTGCACTTTGTCGCGGTAGAAAGATTCGCCGAGGGTGATGTCGATCTCGACGCCGATTTGCACGAATAGCTTATCAAACGCGACTTTGGAGATTTCGACGATTTGGTCCCAAAGTATGCTGTTCTCGGTATCGCCGTTTTGTAGAAGCACGAGCTCGTTGCGGGAAATATCGCGCAGTTCGGGTTGCTCGACTTCGAGAGCGCTGCCGTCTTTGTAGAGTTGATCGAGGGTGACGAGAGCATTTTCGCCAAGCTCGGAAAGGTCGACGCCGTCGCGCTTGATCTTCATGATCAAGGTGCCGAAGTTGGTGCCCCAATCGCCGATGTGGTTGTCGCGAATTAGGTCGGCTCCACAGAAATCGAGCAGGCGGGCGATGGCCTGGCCGATCACCATTGGGCGCAAGTGGCCGATGTGTGCTTGCTTGGCGGTGTTGGCGCTCGGATAGTCGATGATGACTTTGCGACCGTCTTTGAGGGCTTTAGCGCCACTTTGGTAGTCCTCTTTGGTGGAAAACGCGAGTTGCCACTGCCAGATGAACTCAGGCGTGAGCGTAAAATTGATGAAGCCAGGGCCAGCAATGTCGAGCGTCACGAACGCCGGGTCGAATTCGTCGGAGGCTTCTGCAGCGGCAATCAGGCGGGTGGCAAGTTCGCGCGGATTGAGCCCGTTCTTTTTGGCAAAGGCGAGCACGCCATTGGCCTGATAGTCACCGAAACGTGGATCAGCAGGGCGCACGCCAGGCACGAACTCCGAGCCGAAACCCTCTGTCTGAGCTGCGATTGTCGATAGCGCACTTTCGATTGCCTTAGATGGGTTGAACCAAACCTTCATGGGGAGCAGAGCAAAATCCAGAGCGCTCGGCGTCAAGCTCTGCTTTCGGGAACTTTCTGTTTGAGTCGAATACTTATGCTAGTTTGCCCGAGCATGCTGTAAGATTCTATTTCTAGAATCCCGTTATTTAGGCTCGACAATAGCCCTTCTAATCGCCTAATACATAAATGTTTATGCCTTCTCGATGGGCAAATCAATTGATTCCTACATTTTTATTAAATGAGAAAGAATATTATCAGCGCTCGTAAGTTCATTAAGCCTTCCTTCAGCTTTCTAGTTGAAAAGAAGCGTGACGGTGGCGAATTCTCCGACGCGGAGATTCGCTACATCGTCGATTCCATTTTGGATGATGACCTCCCTGAATTTCAACAATCGGCTCTTGCAATGGCTATCTTTTTCCAGGGCATGTCTGCTCAAGAGACGGCCATTTTTGCTGAGGAGATGATGCTGTCTGGTGAGGTGATTGACCTAACTGGTATCTCCCGCCCGAAGATCGACAAATACTCAACCGGTGGTGTTGGTGATAAAACTACACTCGTACTCGGTCCACTCGCAGCTGCTTGTGGCGTGGTTATGCCAACCATGAATGGCGTTGATGAAGAGCACGTTATTAGTAATCTTGATAAGCTTTCTTCAATTCCGAATTTTAATCCAATCCTGGATTTGGAGGGCTTTAAAGCTCAGTTGAAGACAGTCGGTTGTACTTTTATTAAGCAAGACCCGGAGATTTCTCCAGTGGACGCGAAATTTTATAAATTACGTCAGCTGACTGGCACGATTCCGAGTTTGCCGTTGATCACTGGTAGTGTGCTCAGTCGCAAGTTGGCTGAAGGTGCAGAAGGCCTCGTGATCGATGTGAAGTGGGGCAACGGTTCGTTCATCAAGGATGTCGAGCAAGCCAAGCAGTTGGCACGTTCGATTACCCGTGTCGGTCGATCAATGAAGCGCCGTTGCGTGGCATTGGTGACTGATATGAATCAACCACTCGGTGATACCGTGGGTACTGCGCTTGAAATTAAGGAAGCGATTCAGTTGCTCAAGGGTGAAGGTCCTGAGGATCTGCAAGAGTTGGTACTCAAGCTCGGTATGGAAATCGTACGCCTCGCTGGGGTCGCGGGTTCAACACTCTCCGCAAAGCAGACTGTGCAACGCCACCTTAAAGATGGTTCCGCGCTGCAGAAGTTTAAAGATATGGTCGAGGCGCAAGGTGGTGATATCTCTGTGATCGATGATCCTGATAAATTCCCAACAGCGAAGCACGTGCGTAAATTGCCTGCCCCTAAGCGTGGCTATGTTCACACTATTAATGCTGGTCTGATCGCCGAAGGCGTGCAGAAGTTGGCGATGAAGAAGAACGGTAAGTATGATCCTGCAGTGGGTGTTTCTGAAATCAAGAAGGTTGGCACGCAAGTTAAGCAAGGTGAGCCGTTGATGATGATCCATTACAACGACGAAGCTAAGATGGAAGAAGCACTTGAGTACCTCAAGACGGCTTACCGCCTCGCTCCGAAGCGTCCGAATCCACCGTTACTGATTGTCGAACGCGTCGCATAAACCACGCCACGTTTTGCACAAAAGCCCCTGTCGTTATGACTGGGGCTTTTTTGTATGTGTGCGGCAGCCCGCGGAGCAACTGTAGCAACATCAGTATCATTCAAGGCAGGCTTGCTGTTGTAATTCGGGCTCCGCGCTGAGCGAGCAGGCAAAAAAATGTTTCAACCACGGTGCTTTTCAGGTTAAGGCAGCACTACCACGCACGGTCTGCGCTCAAAACAACTCCTGATCGCCGATACGATCAATTTGACCGATGAAACCCAGTATCTATCATTGGAAACGTCGTGACACCTAAATGGTTGGCCAGAGAGTTTGGGCCGTGCAACCGCACTCGATGCCATCAACGCTAAATATCGCGCGCAGTTGAATTTTTCGGACGAACTCGCATTTGAATGGTGATGGAGGCTAGACAAAACGAAATCCACCTTCATCATCCTTATGTTTATGAAGATTTATATGAATGATAAGTTGGTCGATGCCAGCGAGGCGACAGTCTCGGTGTTCGATCATGGGTTGCTCTATGGTGACGGTATTTTTGAAGGTATTCGCCTCTATGATGGCTGTGTATTTAAGCTCGATGAGCATTTGGAGCGTTTAGAGTATTCCGCCAAAGCGATCATGCTCGAATTATCATGGACGCGCCAAGAGATCTCGGATGCGCTGTGCGAGACTTGCCGTGCGAATGGTTTGAAAAATGGCTATATTCGTTTGGTAGTGACGCGTGGTGTCGGCAGTCTTGGACTTTCGATCAAGAACTGCAACGAACCACAACTAATTATCATTGCTGATACGATTCAATTGTATCCTCAGGAGTTTTACGACAATGGCCTGAAAATTATCACCGTGCCGACCCGTCGTTGTAATCCTTCGGCGCTGCCGCCAGCAGTGAAGTCGCTCAACTACCTGAACAATATTCTAGCTAAAATCGAAGCACAGCACCTTGGCTATCATGAGGCGATTATGCTCAACGATCAGGGCTATATTGCGGAGTGCACTGGTGATAACATCTTTATCGTGCACAAGGGCGAATTGATCACACCAGCTGCGAGTTCCGGTGCCTTGAAGGGCATTACTCGTGATACTGCACTGGCGATTGCTGATGAGCTGGGTATACCTTGGCGCGAGGCGAATATGACGCGCTACGATGTCTGGGTCGCAGAGGAAGTGTTTTTGACTGGGACGGCTGCCGAGATCGTACCAATCGTTGAGATTGATGCGCGCGTGATTGGCAATGGTAAGCCTGGCCCAGTCACCGCGAAATTCCTCGAGAGTTTCAAACGCCGTGTCACGGTCGAGGGCACGATGCTTTAATGTGCGTGGCAATGGAGGATTCTGGTGATTGCAGCCTTGCTCAAGTATTTTCTTGGGCGCTGGGCACATCTTTCGATGGCGACTGTCAAAAGCTCGTAAACCTCTTGATAAAGCGCATTTGATCACCTTGAATCGAAGTTTTCGCTTTGCCAAGCAACCCGACTTTTATACTTTATAATATATGGCTGAGAATTTGAAGTGCAGCATCTGCGATCAGGAAGCCACCGTGCATCTGACGCAGATCGTTAATAACAAGATCCATAAAGTGGATCTCTGTGAGTCTTGTGCCCAAAAGAAAGGAGTCACAGACCCTGAAGGCTTTTCGTTGGCAGACTTGATGTCGAAGACACCGCTCACGCCTGTCTCTGGCGAGGCACAGTTGGTGTGCCAAAGCTGTGGGCAGGAGTCGGCGGATTTTCGCCGCACGGGCCGCTTGGGGTGTTCGGCTTGCTATGAGGTCTTTAGATCATTGGTCTTTCCGGTGCTTGAAGATATGCATGCGGGCACCGCTCACCAGGGCAAGGTGCCTACGGACGCGTTGAGTCGTCAATCGAGTCAAATGCAGTTGAAGAACCTAATGGATTCGCTAGCACGTGCTGTTGCCGAGGAAGCTTACGAGGACGCCGCTAAATTTCGCGATCAAATCAAAGTCATCAAAGAGACGGAAGAGTTGGAGGTCTCTCCTAAATGATCGAATCACTCATTAATGATGAGCGCGCTGAGTTGACGCAGGCAGTCAAGAAGGCGGCTCCGGTTGTACTTAGCACTCGGATTCGATTGGCCAGAAACTTGGTCGGTCAGCCATTTCCTGAACGTGCGGATGTCTTGCAGCGCCGCGATGTACTCACCCGTTGTGCGGATCAATTGAGTGCGCTGCCGCAGATGAACAAGGGCAGTTTTTTTGACATCGCAGATTTATCTACCTTGGAGAAGCAAGTGCTAGTCGAGCGTCACCTGATCAGTCGAGAACTGTGCGATGGCGAAGCAGGCACTGGGGTTTACATCAATAAGGGCCAGACCTGTTCGGTAATGATCAATGAGGAGGATCATCTGCGAATCCAGTTTTTGAAGGCAGGCTTCAATTTGAAATCAGTCTGGAAGTTGATCGATGCATTTGATTCGGAGTTGGAAAAGACCATCGACGTGGCGTTTTCTGAGGATTTCGGCTACTTGACGGCTTGTCCCACAAACTTGGGCACCGGATTACGTGCGTCTGTGATGATGCATTTGCCAGGACTGGTGATCTCTGGCCAGATGGAACGTGTGATTCGTGCGGTCAGCCAATTGGGGATTACCGTGCGTGGCCTCTTCGGCGAAGGTTCGGATGCCAGTGGCCACATTTTTCAGATTTCAAATCAACAGACTTTAGGCGAGAGTGAATCCGAGATTTTGGAAAGTTTAGCGAATGTGCTAAAGACGGTGATCGATCATGAGTTGAACGCGCGCTTCAAGTATCTCGAAGAGAGCCGCGCGAAGTTGCTCGATCAAATTGGCCGTGCCTTTGGCGTGCTGAAAAATACGCATGTCATCGCTTCGGACGAAGCGCTGAATTTACTCTCATTTATTCGCTTAGCAGTTGATTTTGGAATGCTGCCTGAAGCGAATCGTGCCGACGTCGATCGACTCGTGATCGAAAGCCAGCCTGGGCATGTGCAGTATGCCGCGCAAGAGGGGATCGCACCTGAGGCTCGCGATATTGCGCGTGCAGATAAACTTCGGCAAGAATTTTCAAACCTACCGGCTCTAGCTTTTGACAAGTTGCAAGAACAGGAGTAATTATTAGCAAACGATATTACTATGGAACCAATGAATAACTTTACTCCGCGAGCACAACAAGTGCTCGCTCTGGCTCGAAAAGAAGCGGATCGCTTTCACCATAACTACGTGGGCACCGAACACTTATTGTTAGGCCTAATCAACTTAGGACAGGGGGTTGCTGTGAACGTGCTTCAAAAAATGGGGCTCGACTTGCAGACCGTGCGCGCTGCAGTTGAAAAACAGGTTGGCACGGGGCCAGAGAGTAAACCTTCTGGCAATATACCATATACGCCTCGGGTTAAAAAGGTGTTGGCGCTGGCCGGTAAAGAAGCCAAGGCCCTGAATCATTCGTATGTCGGCACAGAGCACATTTTGCTCGGATTGTTGCGCGAAGGTGAGGGCGTTGCGGCACGTGTGCTTAAATCACTCGAAGTTGATATTGAGCGCTGCCGTAATGAGATTCTTTCAGAACTCGACCCCAATTTCTCTGGAGAGCCAGAAGAAGCTGCTGCAGGCCCTGGCGCATCGGATGAGAAGAAAGAATCCAAGACGCCTGCGCTGAAAGCCTTTGGCCGCGATTTAACTGAGATGGCAAAGAAGGGCGAACTCGATCCAGTGATCGGCCGTAAGGATGAGATCCGCCGTGTAGTTCAGATCCTGTGTCGTCGCACCAAGAGTAATCCGGTTATTATCGGTGAAGCGGGCGTGGGTAAGACTGCGATTGTTGAAGGCCTGGCGCTGGAAATTGCCTCAGGTGTCGTTCCGGAAATCTTGGTCGATAAGCGTGTGATCACACTGGATTTGGCACTCATGGTCGCTGGCACGAAGTATCGTGGTCAGTTTGAAGAGCGCATCAAAGCAGTGATGGATGAGATTCGTCGCGCCAAGAATGTAATTATCTTCATTGATGAGCTGCATACCATTGTGGGTGCAGGTGCTGCCGAAGGCGCAATGGATGCCTCGAATATCTTTAAGCCGGCATTGAGCCGCGGTGAGCTGCAGTGTATCGGTGCCACCACTCTTGCGGAATACCGTAAATATATTGAAAAGGACAGTGCCTTGGATCGCCGCTTTCAGTCGGTCAAGGTCGAGGCACCTTCAATCGAAGATACGATTTTAATCTTAAAGGGCATCCGGAGTAAATATGAAGATCACCATAAAGTGAAGTTCACTGACGGTGCACTGGAGGTAGCAACTAAACTATCTGAACGTTATATTACTGCTCGTTTCTTACCTGATAAAGCTATCGACATCTTGGACGAAGCAGGTGCGCGTGCACGTATCGAGTCGCTGAAGCGTCCCCCTGAAATCGAGGAGATGAATGCCACGATTGAAGATGTCTGCGCGAAGAAGGAAGGTGCGATTAGTGGGCAGCACTTCGAGGAGGCCGCTAAATTCCGCGACGAAGAAAAGCAACTACGTCAAAAACAAGTCGACGTTATCGAGGAGTGGAAGAAGAGCCGCGAGGAGACCAAAATCGTGGTGGATGAAGATGACATGCTCGAAGTGGTCGCTGCGTGGACGGGTATACCGCTGTCACGCATGGAGCAAAAAGAAAGCAAAAAGTTGCTCAAGCTCGAGAGTCATTTACAGACTGAGGTCATTGGCCAAAACATTGCGACCGAAGTCGTCTCTAAAGCGCTTCGTCGTTCTCGTGCTGACTTAAAAGACCCGCGCCGTCCGATTGGTTCGTTTATGTTTCTTGGACCCACTGGTGTCGGTAAAACCTTACTAGCAAAAGTGTTAGCCGAAGAGATGTTTGGTAATCAAGATGCCATCATTCAGATTGATATGTCTGAATATATGGAAAAGTTTGCAGTCTCACGTTTAGTCGGTTCGCCCCCTGGTTATGTCGGTTACGAAGAGGGCGGTCAATTGACTGAAGCAGTTCGGCGTAAGCCATATTCGGTGGTGTTGTTTGACGAAATCGAGAAAGCCCATCCAGACGTGGTGCAGTTGCTCTTGCAGGTGCTCGAAGAAGGCCGCCTCACTGATAGTCTCGGACGCAAGATCGATTTCCGTAACACGATTTTGATTATGACTTCGAATGTGGGAGCTGAGATTCTTCAACGAAATACGTCGATGGGCTTCGGACTCGAAGATAATGCCGAGAATGAATATGAGAAGATTCGCGAGAAAATCCTCGATGAGACCAAGCGTGTCTTTAAACCTGAGTTTTTGAATCGCTTGAATGAGTTGGTGATTTTTAAGTCACTTGGGCGTGAAGATATGAAAGCAATCGTCGAGCTTGAATTGCGTAACGTATCGAATCGTTTGAAGGATCAAGGTTTGGTGTTTGATTTCTCGGAAGCAGCAAAGACATTCCTGATCGAAAAGGGATACGATGTGAAGTATGGTGCGCGTCCATTGCGTCGTGCGATTGAGCGTCATCTCGAAGATTCTCTAGCTGAAGCCATTCTCGGAGGAGAAATCAAGGCTGGTGAGGTCATTCAGGTCGATGTGCAGGATGACCAGTTGAGTTTTGAGCAAGGCCAGCAGGTGTCCGGTGCTGCCGGGGCATAATCGCAACAAGTTTCTAATTACAAAAAGGCTGCAGGTGACTGCGGCCTTTTTTGTCGATAGGTCGTTGATCGTGCGGTTACTTGGGTAGGAAGAAGCGTTGTTGCTTTTCGCTGACTGGCAAGCCGACTTTTTCCATGGCTTTCAACATATCTTCCCATGCCATACGTTTAGTCTTCATGGTGTCATTGAAGAGCAAGTACGAGGGCTGAAAAGTGAAGACGAGCGGGATATTTTGGAAAGTCTGCCATGTGCCACGAATTGCGGCCATCTTACGATTGGGATCTGCTCCCAACAAGCCCAGCACAGTTGCATTGCCCAGCCCAATGATGACTTTCGGCTGCACGATTTCGAGTTGAGCCTTCAAGTAGGGCAGGCAAAATTCCATTTCGTCCTGAGTGGGTGGGCGGTTGCCGTAAGGCTTGTCGTGTTCCGGCCGCCACTTTAGAAGATTGGTCAGATAAACCGTCTCGCGCGAGAGACCCATGGCGTTTAATATTTTGGTTAAGAGCTCACCGGACTTTCCTTGGAAGGGACTGCCCACAGCTGCATCTTCCTCGCTGGGGGCTTCGCCACAATAAAATATATCGGCAGTGAGGGCACCTTCGCCGAAGACGACTTTTTCATCCTGTCGCAGCCGCTCCTTGCATACCGGTGAGTTCTCCACCTGTTGTTGGAGCCATTGCATTTGAGTCGCTGCATTGCCTTCCGGCAGTTCGACCGTTGGGGCATCGGGGAGTGGCGTGGTTGTGGGCGCAGATTCTTTACGTGGCGCTACCTTTTTTGCCGCTGGTGCGCTAGGCTTATGGCCGGAGTTCATTGCGGCTTGTAGGTCAATGGCGGGTGCGGGCGGCGCGATTGGCGGTGCCGATGGAGCTGCAACCGGTGCTAGTAATGCCATTGTGCTGTCTTCGATGAAGACACGATCCATTCCTTCAAGCTGTAAGCGCTTGAGTTCCTCATAGACTGGATCGAGATCGGTAGACATAGTGCTAAATCTTGACCAAGCAGCCACTAGCGTCCAGCTACTTTTCTGCTGGAAGACGAATTACGTATTTGCGCGCGTAATCTGCGCCATCGATTAATGGCAACTTGCTTGTTGGCGTGTTTGCTTCGGACGGATCATTTGAACTACAACTGGGAGGACTGACAGCGTGAGGATCAAAAAAGCGAACAGAATTAGGCTTTCAACCGAGCTCTGCACAAACAGGATTCCAGCTCCGATTAACCAACCGCTGCCGCTAAATGTATCGCTTAGTGTACTATTTAAGCGACTTTGAACTAGGTAGCTAGCGCCAAGACAGACAGCCAGTAGCGCTGGAATGCTATAGGGGTTGATACTTTGTGATGTGTATACCACTAGAAGAGCGATGAGCATTGCGATTGCAGAAGTGCCCCAGATGACTAGATTGCGCTGCAGGCTTTGTTGAAAACTTTTTTCTTGAGCCTTGATTCGCAAAAATACGAATGTAGCAACAGTTGCCATGGTGAGTGTGAGGGTCCAGATGTAGAGCACTGAATTAATTGGCACCGCATAAACTTGAACGAAGTATTCCAGTGTGAAGCATTTTGCGAAGATCAGGCCCCATAGGATGACAATCAGCGAGTTGTTGGGTGTGGTGGTGTGTCTGGATACGGTCATGATTTTATGCTAATCAATTATTTCAAGAGTGCGACGCAGAGGTATATTATAAATTTATATTTATTGTTATTGCAGGATTAATTATGCCAGGAAAAGCCAAGCATCTGAACTCTGATTGGTGCAAAGACCTTCGCAGATGGTCGATGCACCCAGAGCTTAGGACTCTTCGTTGCTAAGCAGAAAAGGGTGCAATGCTGATAACATTCGCTCGGGGACAGAACCAACGATGTAAGTGCCGTCATCTCGCGCCTCTTCTTTACGCACGCCACCTTCGCGGTGTAGGCGGGCGACCAGATCATAGCGGTCATGCGGTATGAGTAAGTGCAATTGCGCAAAGTCGCTTTCGACAATGGCTTCGATGCGCTCTAGCAATTTAGGAATACCTTCGCCCGAATGTGCGCTGACAAAGAGTGCTTCCGGATACCTGAAAGACAGGGTGAGGCGTATATCCTCACTCCACAGATCGTCGATTTTGTTGAAGACCGTGATGATTTTCTTTTCATCAGCACCGAGTCCATGGAGTACCGAAAGGGTGGTTTCTGCATGGGCTTCGATCTCTGGACTGTTAACATCCAGCACATGGATCAAAAAGTTAGAGACGACCGCCTCCTCTAGAGTCGCTTTGAAGGCGTTGACTAAGCGGTGTGGCAGATTGCGCACAAAACCGACAGTATCGGTTACAATTAGAGGCTGTCCACTTGGTAACGGGCAACGACGCGACGTGGGGTCGAGCGTGGCGAACAGTTTGTCTTCGACGAGAATGTCCGAATTTGTTAGCTGGTTGAGCAACGAAGATTTGCCGGCATTGGTGTAGCCAACGATTGCGCAGGTCGGCACGGGGACGGTCATGCGCTTTTTGCGCTGCACATGGCGGTGCTGTATCACGCTTTCGAGCTCACGCTTCACGCGTGTGATTTGTGTGCGTACCATACGTTGGTCCAGCTCTTGCTGCGTTTCGCCGGCATCTCGTTGCGTCGAGCCACCGCCACGTTGACGACTTAGATGCGTCCATGCGCTTTTCAAGCGTGGTAAATTGTATTCGAGACGCGCCAATTCCACTTGCAAGACAGCCTCTTTGGTTTGCGCACGCTTGCCAAAAATATCGAGAATCACCTCTTGGCGATCGATGACCAAGATCTTGTCATCCGCCGCTTGCTCCCAGTTCCGCTGCTGTGCGGGGGTGAGCTCATTATCAAACACGATGACGTCGCAATTGTGCGCTTTCGCTAGGTCGATCATCTCTTCGGCCTTGCCTGTACCAAGCAGGAATTTTGCCTGAGGTTTACGGATCGAGAGCTGTACTTCGTGCTGGATGCCGATGCCGAGGGTGGTGACGAGTTCACGCAGCTCATCAAGGAGACTGCGTGTGGTGGCGCCGTCCTCACTGGGAAGGGTGATGCCGATGAGCATGGCCCGTTCGACCATTCGTGGTTTTTCTTTAACGTCGTGCACTAGGTATTGGTTTTAAATGAATGATTTCGATAACCTACTCCCTTTGTTTCTTAAAACAAACCTGAATTGTAAGCATTTTTTAAGTTCGCGCAAAAGCCTGTGAATGGTTCAAGTTTTCGAATGCTTAAAGCCCATGACCTGTTTGATTTTCCCGAATCCTTGCCATTTGATCGAGTCTTCTCTGCTGAGCTCGCTCCGTGGCAGTGGGTACCGCTGATTGCTCAGGCACTGAATGCGTTCCAGTTTGAATCACTTCGAGGCGAGATTCCCCCTGGGCTACATGTAGAAGGGCAGGTTTTTATTCATCCATCAGTCAAGTTGCCGCCATTTGGTTCGATCACTGGTCCTGCTTATATCGGTGAGGGCTGTGTATTGCGACCAGGCGTTTATATTCGTGGCTTCGTGATTGCGGGTGCGAATTGTGTGTTGGGTAACTCTTGTGAATTTAAAAACTGCCTGCTGCTGGACGGGGTGCAGGTGCCCCATTTTAGTTATGTTGGCGACAGTGTACTCGGCAATAAAGTGCACTTGGCCGCTGGAGTCACGTGTTCGAATCTACGTCTAGATCAATCCGAAGTGCCTGTGCAGTTGCCAGATGGTTCGCGCTGTGGTTCTGGCCTACGTAAACTCGGTGCACTCGTCGGTGATGGCGCGGAGGTCGGCTGCCATTCGGTGTTGAATCCTGGATCAATCCTTGGGCGACGCTCACTGGTAATGCCGACGATGGCGTTTCGCGGTTATCTAAAGGCGAACGCTATTGCCTCTATTAAAGAGAAAATCGAGACTGTTTCGCGCATCGATTGAGCTAGCTCGACTTGCGCTACAAACCGAAGGCTGCTTTGAGTTCGACCAGACTGTTGAAGGCTGCTTCAGCTCCAGCCGCTAGCATCTCGTCGGTGCTATGTGCGCCGGTGGCGATGCCGTAGCAGGGGAGCCCTGCATTATGAGCGGTTTCGATATCAGTTGGTGAGTCGCCGATCATGCAAGCACCTGCTGCGGAGGCGTTGATTTGATCCAATACATAGCGCGTCAGTTTTACCTGTGGCTTGTGCCAATCCGTGTCTGTGTTGCCGATGCAGATGGGTATGTATTTGGAGAAGCCGGCATATTCGCTGACTTTGCGAGCAGTGTCACCGTGCTTATTAGTGAAGATGACTTGCGCGATATGTGCTTTATTGGCGCTTTCGATCAGCTCCAGTCCGCCGGGTAAGATAATCAAACCATCGAACATGATCTCTGGGAAGCGTAGTCGAAAGCGCTTCGCAGCTTCGTCTAAGCCTGCATCATCTATAAACAGCGCCATGGTTGATGCCATCGGCCCACCGAGGCTTCGACGTATCACTTCGGGGTCGGGAATACCGCCGCCCATTGATTCGATGACGTCGCCGTAAGCGCGAATGATCGCAGCTGTTTGGTCGATCAAGGTGCCGTCCATATCCCAAAGGATTGCCTTTGGTAGCGGGAGTGTCGGAGTCAGTGGCATCTAGACTTGAGTGGTTTCGGGTGTGAGGTCGAAAAGTGCGGCTCCAAGCTCGTATAGGTCGGCGTAGATGCCGACTGCTTGTGTTGCCGCAGACAATTCAGTTTTGGTATGGCTGCCTGTTGCGACGAGGTAAGTTTTGAGCTGACCCGCTTCTGCGGCGGCGAAGTCAAAGGGCGAGTCGCCGATGAGAATAGTATCTTCGGAGGACGCTGTTAAGCATTCGAGTGCATGGGCAGTGAACTCTGGATCGGGCTTGCGGTAAGGGGTGTCTCCGGTGCCGATAACCGCATCTAGGTATTGTGACTGTCCTAGAAAGTCTAAAATTGTGCGCGATTGATTACCATTTTTATTGGTAAAAACAGCGAGCTGGTAGCCACGTTGTTTCAGTTCGTTCAGTATCCAATTGGATCCTGGTAGCGCGATCAGGTCTTCAAACATGATTTGCTTGAAGTAATTTTGGAATATCGGTAGTGCGGTATCGACGTATGCTTCACCCAGCAATTTACCAAGAGTCACTGGCGCAGAGCCACCGACAGTCGCTCGCACGGTATCATAGTCTGACTCTGGCAAGTCGAGCTGCTGTTGTGTAAATACTACGCAACGATGAATTGTGGTAAAATGGTCAATCAGTGTGCCGTCTAAGTCGAAGAGTACCGTTTTCATATAAAATATTTCTAATTCAGCTCCATTGTTTGAGCAACTTGAGGGTTTATGAGTATTTTCGGATTACTGGCAAGTGCACGTAAGCGCTCACAGGCATTTAATTATGAGTATTGGCATAGTGAGTACAGGAGCGGTGCTGTATTCGAGCTTAGGATTTATCGCATGAATCGAGTGCGTGCGATTGCTAACCTAAGATCCAAGCAAGACCTTACACCTTAAGCTTTATGCGCTGCTCGCCACTGCGGATGGCTGGATTCAACTCTCTGTGAGTGGCGCGTTTCGGCTGACATCCTCGAGCTGTCATCGGGGCGGGGAAATCCACGATAGAGCTTGGAATCCTTTGCCAGCTCGGACTCAGCTGGCAGAAATCGAGGTGGCAATTGAGGGCCCTGCAGATCAGATTTTCAGTTCACTGAAAAAAAGATAAAATTCCTCCAAAGGACTATTGACAAGTGGGCGATCAGGAAGAGCATGTCGGCTCTTCTTTAGGGATGTGCGCTCTGTATATCTTTCCAGATGGTGGCTATAGCTCAGTTGGTTAGAGCACCGGCTTGTGGTGCCGGGGGTCGCGGGTTCGAATCCCGTTAGCCACCCCATTTTTACGCAGTATAATGTACGCGGCGGGATTTGAACCCGCGAATCAGCGGGTTTGTCGAAGTGCTTTTAGGGACGAACGTCCCGCTTTAAAAAGTACGCAGAAGGCACGGCAATCCCGTTAGCCACCCCATTTTTACGCAGTATAATTTACGCGGCGGGATTTGAACCCGCGAATCAGCGGGTTTGTCGAAGTGCTTTTAGGGACGAACGTCCCGCTTTAAAAAGTACGCAGAAGGCACGGCAATCCTGTTAGCGACCCTGTTTTTTCCGCAATAGACAGCTCACAGCCCTGTGGGCGTACGAGCAGGCGAGTTGTGCCATTGGTTTACTTCGTGCAGATACCTTTACTGCAATCGTTGCCTAGCCGAATGGGCGAGTGGCTGATTCCACTTTTGCCTTTCAATCACAGTTAGGGAAGTGCGTCCCGTTTAGCGGTCGCAACAAAAAAGTCCCCGCTCTTTCGAGTCGGGGACTTTTGTTAGAAGTGTGTTGCCGGACGCTTATTTGCGTTTCGCTTCTTCGCGCTCAAGAGCTTCCTTGATGACGACGTCCGCTACATTCTTAGGACATGCTGCGTAGTGCGAGAACTCCATGGAGAACTGACCGCGACCAGATGTCATTGTGCGAAGGGCACCGATGTAACCGAACATTTCGCTCAAAGGAGCGTCTGCCTTGATGCGAACGCCTGAGTTAGGTGCTGGCTCTTGGGTCTTGATCATTCCGCGGCGGCGATTCAAGTCACCAATAACGTCACCCATTTTGTCCTCTGTGCAGAAGACGTCGAGTTTCATGACTGGCTCAAGGATCTGTGGACCTGCCTTTGGAAGGGACTGACGATACGCTGCTTTAGCAGCGGTTTCGAAAGCAACTGCAGAGGAGTCAACTGCGTGGAATGCACCATCAACGAGTGTGACCTTGAAGTCCAAGCAAGGGTAGCCGGCGAGCACACCTTTTTCCTTGGAGAACTTGAAGCCTTTCTCAACTGCTGGCCAGAATTCACGAGGAACGTTACCACCAACAACCTTGGATTCGAATTGGAAGCCTTCACCTGCTTCGAGTGGCTCGAGCTTGTAGAGGATCTTCGCAAACTGACCAGAACCACCGGACTGCTTCTTGTGAGTGTAGCTGTCTTCGATTGTTTGGGTGATGCTCTCGCGGTAAGCAACTTGTGGCTTACCAACAACTGCTTCAACGCCGTAGGTGCGCTTCAGGATGTCGACCTTAATGTCGAGGTGAAGCTCGCCCATGCCGCGAAGGATGGTTTCGCCAGAGTCTTCGTCGGTTTCAACGATGAAAGTCGGATCTTCTGCTACCATCTTACCGATCGCTGTGCCTAGCTTCTCGGATTGACCTTGGTCCTTTGGCTTAATCGCGATGGAGATGACGGGCTCAGGGAATACCATAGGCTCGAGTGTCGCAGGGTGCTTAGGATCACAGAGTGTGTGACCTGTTTGCACGGACTTCATGCCGAGTAGAGCAACGATGTCACCCGCTTGAGCGGAGTCGACTTCAGTGCGTTCGTCTGCGTGCATCTCGATGATACGACCGATACGCTCTGTCTTACCGGTGAAGGTGTTGAGAACGCTGGTGCCCTTGCTTAGTTTGCCGGAGTAGATACGTGTGAAAGTCAACGCGCCGTATTTGTCATCCATGATCTTGAAAGCAAGTGCACGGAGTGGCTTCTCTGCATCAACAACTGCGAACTCACCTGTTTCTTCACCTTCAGCATTCACTTCAGGTTGAGCTGGCACTTCGGTTGGGCTTGGAAGGTAATCGATGACGCCGTTGAGGACGTTTTGCACACCCTTGTTCTTGAAAGCAGAACCACAGAATGTTGGGAAGAAATCGAGGGCGATGGTGCCCTTGCGGATACATGCCTTGATGACTGACATCTCTGGCTCATTACCTTCGAGGTAAGCTTCCATCGCGTCGTCGTCTTGCTCAACAGCAGTTTCGATCAGCGCAGCGCGGTATTCTTCGACCTTGTCGACCATGTCCGCAGGCACGTCTTGAAGTTCGTATGCCATTGGGTCACCAGAGTTGTCCCATACCCATGCCTTACGTGTAAGGAGGTCAACGACACCTTGGAGATCACTCTCCGTGCCGATTGGAAGCACCATGACGAGCGGCTTTGCGCCGAGGATGCTCTTTACTTGCTCGAGGACCTTATAGTAGTCCGCGCCGATACGGTCGAGCTTGTTGACGAAGATCAAACGAGCGACCTTAGAATCATTGGCGTAGCGCCAGTTGGTTTCGGATTGAGGCTCAACACCACCAGAACCACAGAAAACACCGACGCCGCCGTCGAGCACCTTTAATGAGCGGTACACTTCAACGGTGAAATCAACGTGCCCAGGAGTATCGATGATGTTAAAACGGTGACCGTCCCAGAAGCAGGTAGTCGCAGCAGACTGAATCGTGATGCCACGCTCTTGCTCTTGTTCCATGAAGTCAGTGGTTGCAGCACCATCGTGCACTTCGCCCAACTTGTGGATTTTACCAGTGAGCTTCAAAATACGCTCAGTTGTCGTTGTTTTTCCGGCGTCAACGTGTGCGAAGATACCAATGTTTCTGTATTTTGATAGGTCGGTCATGATCTGATCTGATGTGTTTATAGATTGTATTTACTACTTTAAATTGAGGGCTTTGCATATGCGAGTATCGCCCACGAAATTCCAAAAAAGAGGCGGAGATTAGGGCTGATTTTGAATACTGCAAGGCAAGAAAACACTGGATTCACAGGCTTGTATCGTTGTGGCGTTAAATTAATAGGATTAGGCTTTCTGATTGAACTGACGGGTATCTCTTGGGATGTTTCCTGTATGATCCATTACTCCAACTATATTAACGGTCAATTTGTCGATTCTTCTCACTCCAATACGATCACGGTGATCAACCCCGCCACAGGTGCAGCGATTTCGACGATCCCTGACAGTTCGCCCGAGCAGGTCGAGGCCGCGATTGCTGCCGCAGAAGCCGCTCAACCAGCGTGGGCGGCACTGCCAGCAGTTGCCCGAGGAAAGCATTTGCATGTGCTCGCGGATAAAATCCGTGAACAAGTCGAGCCTCTGGCCCGTGTCATCACTGAGGAACAGGGCAAAACACTCGGGCTGGCTCGTGTGGAGGTGAACTTTACCGCAGATTATCTCGACTACATGGCCGAGTGGGGACGCCGAATCGAAGGTGAGATCATCGAGAGCGATCGCCCGAAGGAGAATATCTTCCTGTTTCACAAGCCGATTGGCGTGGTGGCCGGCATCTTGCCTTGGAATTTCCCTTTTTTCCTGATCGCTCGTAAATTGGCCCCGGCATTAATCACGGGCAATGCGATCGTGCTCAAGCCGAGCGAGGAGACACCCAACAACGCCTTTGAATTTTGTAAAATCCTAGCGCAGACCGACATTCCCGCTGGCCTCGTCAATCTTATCTCAGGTTATGGGGCGACTGCGGGCCGCGCGTTAACTGAGAGTCCGAAGGTCGGCATGATCAGCTTTACTGGCAGTGTGGACACCGGTTCGCGCATCATGGCGACTGCCGCGCAGCACATTACGCGGGTCAATTTGGAGCTTGGCGGCAAAGCCCCGGCGATTGTCACTGCCAATGCTGACCTCGATCTGGCGGCGACAGCGATTCAGGCCTCCCGTGTCATCAATAGTGGGCAGGTGTGTAATTGCGCCGAGCGCATTTACGTGCAGCGCAGCGTGGCAGAGGTTTTTACTGCGAAGCTGGTCGAGAAGATGCAGGCCGCGCGCTTTGGCAACCCATTGCAAGACGAGACAGTCGATTATGGACCCATGATTAATAAAGCTGGTTTCGATAAGATTGTGAGCTTGCTGGCTAGCGCGGTGAGCGATGGTGCGCAAATCCTTTGCGGTGGTCAGCGCGGTGCAGATGAGTCTGGCTACTATTTCGAGCCGACGGTCGTTGGCGCTTGCACTCAGCAGATGGACATTGTGACTCAGGAAATCTTTGGCCCAGTTATTCCGGTGGTGGTTTTTGACGAGATAGAGGAAGCGATCGCCATGGCCAACGACACGGAATACGGACTGACATCCTCGGTATTCTCGAACGATATCAATGAGGCGATGAATCTAGTCGAAGCACTTAACTTCGGCGAAACGTATATTAACCGTGAGCACTTTGAGGCGATGCAGGGCTACCACGCTGGTTGCCGCAAGTCGGGTATCGGTGGTGCGGATGGTAAGCACGGACTGTATGAATTTATGCAGACACAAGTGGTTTATCTTCAGCGCACGTAGTAGCGCGGCTTGCCACGCCCCGGCATGCTTGGCTCACTTCGATTCGACGCACGCAGTACGGTTTGGCACGACATCTGTCTGCTCTGCTACGGTTTAGGTTTGCCCCAGACACCCTAAGTCTGTGTTTTTGTCGGTTTTTCAAATCGTTCCCACTGATGACACCTGCACTCAAAATCTACGACACGACCCTACGTGATGGCACCCAAGGCGAAGGAGTTTCTTTTACCGTCGCGGCTAAAATTCGCGTCGCTGAGAAGCTGGACCAGTTTGGAATTGATTATATCGAAGGTGGCTGGCCGGGCTCGAACCCACGCGATATGGCGTTTTTCGACGAAGCAAAGAAGCTGAACTTGAAGCATGCCAAGATCGCTGCTTTTGGTTCTACTCGTCGCGCTAGTCTTAAGGCAGAGGAAGATCCGCAGCTGCAGCTCTTGCTTGACGCGGAAACGCCAGTAGTCACCATTTTTGGTAAGACTTGGTTGCTGCATGTTACGGAAATCATTCGCACGACCGCCGCAGAGAATCTTAAGATGATCGAAGACTCGGTACGCTTCCTGACTAATAATGGTCGCGAAGTGATCTACGATGCGGAGCACTTTTTCGATGGTTACTGCGACAACCCAGAATACGCGATCCAGACACTTGAGGCCGCGCAACGTGGCGGCGCGATCAACTTGACACTTTGCGATACCAATGGCGGTCAGCTAGTCAGTCAGATGCAAGCAATTGTCAGCGAGGTCGTGGCACATTTTCCGAATACGCCTGTTGGCATGCATTGTCATAATGATTCTGGCCTCGGGGTAGCATTGTCGCTTGCGGGGATTGAATCAGGCGCAGCTCTGGTGCAGGGCACGATGAATGGTTTTGGTGAGCGTAATGGTAATGCCAATCTCAGCACTATTATTCCAAATTTGATCTTGAAAATGGATGCGGATCTGAACTGCGCACCTAATTTGAATAAACTGCGTGATCTTTCGTTGTTTGTGGATGAGATGGCCAATCGCGCCTCGGATTCGACCCTGCCATTTGTTGGCACGAGTTCCTTTGCGCATAAGGGTGGGGTGCATGCCGATGCCGCCGCCAAAGTAAAGCACAGCTACGAGCACATCGCGCCAGAGTTGGTCGGCAATCGCACTCGGGTGCTGGTTTCGGATATGTCTGGGCGTAGCAGTGTAATGATGAAGGCCAAGGAAATTGGAGTCGATCTCGACTCGCGTTCGCCGGAGTTGAAGGTGTTTCTCGGTGAGTTGAAAGAGCTAGAATTTAAAGGCTACGAATACGAAGCCGCCGATGCATCTTTCAAATTACTGCTGAGTCGATTCCTGAAAGGTAAACAGCCTGATTTTGAGCTTGTTGGCTATCGTGTGATGGTGAGTCACCAAGAGACTTCAGGTCGCGTCGTATCTGAAGCAACTGTGCAGGTCAGGATTGGCGACGCAGTGCATCATACCGTGGCCGAGGCCAATGGCCCTGTCGGCGCGCTTGATCATGCCTTACGTAAAGCGATCGCCCCCGTGTTCCCAGAGATCATGGCCGTTGAGCTTATTGACTATAAAGTGCGCATTCTCGAAACTGAGCAGGGCAGCGACGCGATCACTCGTGTGTTGATTGAGTCCACTGACGGCGAAGCGACTTGGGGGACTGTTGGCGCCAGTGATAACATCATCGAAGCCACATGGCGCGCGTTGGTGGACTCCGTAGAATATAAGATCCTGCTTGATTCGGAGGCGTAGGGGATTGCCATCAAACTCTGCTGCTCAGGGGGGCTTGTTGGTGCCATTGCCGCGATAGGAGTGTGGGCGACTCGCCCACATTGACCCTGTGTTGCTGCAAAGGAGGGCGAGTCGCCCTCCCTCCTTTACCCTGTGTTGCTGCAACGGAGGGCGACTCGCCCACATTGACCCTGTGTTGCTGCAAGGAGGGCGACTCGCTCACATTGACCCTGTGTTGCTGCAACGGAGGGCGACTCGCGCACATTCTCCTGTGTTGCTGCTAAGGAGGGCGAGTCGCCCTCCCTCCTTTACCCTCGCTATGAACCTTATTTTTACGCGCCCACACAATCGATGAGATGCAAACTGCAGCGTCTCGATTGTCTCAAACGCATAAATCGCTCTCACCCACTACCAACTCCGTGTCGGTGCAACGCGTAGCGTTTCGTAGCGACTGACATCCACCTCTTGCACGAAGCGGCTCGGGTTGAGGCGTATCACCGTATTGCCTTGTTGATTGAGCATCGGGTAGGAGAGATACAGTTCCTCCATGGCACGGGTGACGGCTACGTAGAATAGACGGCGCTCTTCTTCCAGGTCGCCATCGTCGATGGTGCGCTTGAGTGGAAACAGTCCATCGGCGAGTCCGATGACAAATACGATCGGGAACTCCAGACCTTTAGCTTGGTGAATGGTGGTCAGCCGCAGGCAGTTTAAGGCTTCAGTTGAGTCGCGCTCGTTACTTTCAGAGGCGAGCAGCACGAGCTGCGAGAGCAGTTCTTGCATCGTGTCAAAGCGGCTGGCGAAACTGATCAAGCTCTGCAAGTCGTCGGCGCGTTCGGTCCAGTTCGGATAGATCTCGCGAATGAAGGAGCTATACCAGCCGTCGAGGGCAAGTTGCACGATCGCTTCGGGCGTTTCACTTGTCAGTGCCACGGACACTTCGCGAAGTGTTTCGGCCAAGGACGGCCATTCTTCTTTGGCGTCGTTGGGCACTTTTTTCAGCACCGCCTCAGAGGTGAGCACTTCGCAAAAGTCTTTCTCCTCCTTCTCGGCGAGTTTTTTGGTAAATGCATGGATGCGCTCTGCGGTCTTGGGGCCGACTTTGGGCAGTAGGCATGTGAAGCGTGCAAACGCAGAGACATCGGCAGGGTTCGAGGCGAAGCGCAGCTGTGCGGAGAAGTCGCGGATGTGGGATTGCTCAAAAAAGCGCACGCCACTAGTGATTTGATAATCGATACCACGGCGCGTGAGCTCCATCTGCAGATCCATCGCTTGGTAATGCGCGCGGTAGAGCACCGCGACTTCGGAAAGGTCACGGCCTTCGTCGATTAGGCCTTCGATGCGCTGGATGATGAAATTGGCTTGGCCACGCGCATCCATGACTGGCGTGAAATAGGGCTTCTCACCATCGGGGCGCACGGGGCGCAGCTCTTTGGAGTAGCCCATGCCGGCTGGTTGTGCGGAGAGCACGGCATTGGCAAATTCGAGAATTTGCGGAGAACTGCGGTAGTTTGTCTCGATCTTATGAATCGTCGCTCCGGGGTGGCGCTCGGTGAACCGCATGATATTGTCAAAATCCGCACCGCGCCACGTGTAGATGCATTGCGCATCGTCACCCACGGCCATGATCTGGTGGTGCACGCCGAGGATGTCGACGATCTCGGATTGCAGGCGGTTGGTATCTTGAAATTCGTCGACCAAAATGTGCTTGAAGCGTTGCTGATATTGCGCCGCTACCTCGGGGTGCTCGCGCAGGAGCTTGAGCAAGTATTCGAGCAGATCATCGTAGTCGACAACCTGATGCTCTAGCTTGGTTTTGCTGTAGACCTTGTAGATGTCGGCGATCTTTTGCGCCATACCCTCGAGGAAAGGATAGTGGTCGTCAGCTTCTTCGAAAACGGTACGGCAGGTATTGCGCGCATAGCTGATCATGTTGTGCACGACCTTCGGCTTCGGGTTGTTCTTACCTTTGATGAATGTGGGGTCGACCGTGTTGATCGCATTTTTCAGCAGGCTCTCTGACTCGCTCTGGTCAAGGATGGTGTAGTTGCGCTGGAGGCCGACTGCCTCGCCATGCACGCGGAGGATGCGCTGCGCGATGCTGTGGAAGGTGCCGCCCCAGAGCTGGTGTTTTTTGATGCCGGTCAGGTCTTCCACACGTTCCAACATTTCCTTGGCGGATTTATTGGTAAAGGTCAGCAGCAGGATTTCGTAAGGTTTGATGCCTTGGTGTATCAGGTAGGCGACACGATAGGTTAAAGTGCGTGTCTTGCCCGAGCCCGCACCAGCAAGGACGAGCGCGGGGCCTGGTTCGGCGGTGACGGCGGCGTATTGCTCGTCGTTGAGTTCAGCGCGAAAGTCGATTGGCGCTAAGGCGCTGGATTCGGTGTCGTAAAAATCGGTCATTAAAAATAGAGTTAGCAGCTAATCGGAGGTCTGCCGTGGATGGCGAAGCAAGTGGGTAGTGAATTGCAGACTCAGCACTTCTACCTATTGAATCTAGAATAATGCGGCGCAGGGCAAAGTGAAAATGAGCAATCATCGTCATCCTTTCTAAATGAGTGAATTTAACCGTAGGGCAATTCATTCAGTTGTTAAACAACTCAGGCCCGTTTTTGATCGTGCTATAGCAGGATATTTTCCAATGCGAATGATCTTTCAGTCCAGAGCGCTATGCTCTCTATAGTTAAACCTGTCTGAGCAGATGGGGGATGTGCTTTCTTTTGTTTAATTTGACCATGCCATTCTGTCCATTTTGATTGCAGCCTGATCGTTCGTTTCTCTACTACTAAGCAACTATGCAAATCATTCCTTCCAGTATGCTTCCAGAGCGCGACCAAGATGCACTGCGTGTTTTCCTGGAGGGTTGTCGGGAGACGGCGCGTGCCAAGCAGCATTTTCAAATTGCGAGTATTTCGTTGGCGGTGAAGCACCTTGCGCCGCTGGCTGTGTTGGAATCGATCTACGAACCGAGTGAGTTGCACTTTTATATCGAGCGTGCGGTCGATGAGGAGGCGCTGGCCGGCGCGGAGGCAGTCGCCGAGGCGACGTTTTCTGGAGTGGATCGGTTCGCACAGGCGCAGGCTTTTGCGGATGAGATCATGGATAACACGATCGTGGTCGGGGATCTGAATGAACCGTTTACTGGACCGCATTTTTTCACCGCGTTTACTTTTAATGACACGGTGCCTGAGGGCAGCGCCTTTGCGCCGGCGACAATTTTTCTGCCGCGTTGGCAGGTCTCGCGTGCCAAAGGGAAATATGGCGCGGTGGCGAATATTCGTATCGATCCGGACGCAGACCTTGATCAACTGGTGGCTCGGGTGTGGGGGGCGTATCAAAAGTTTTCAATTTTTGATTATTCCGCGACTCCTGTCGAAACCGCGCCCGCGGTAAAGCCGACTGCTGTGGAACGTTCAGAGTTGGCAGCGGATGTATATCCGCGAGCGGTAACTAAAGCGCTGCAAGAGATTGCTGCAGGGGCGTATGAGAAAATTGTGCTGGCGCGTGGGATTAAGTTGCAGGCCAATGAGCCGTGGCAGCCGCTTCATGCCTTAAACTGCTTGCGTGAAAGGTTTGCCGGATGTTTTACCTTTTCGTTTGGCGGCGGAGATGGGCGTAGCTTTATCGGCGCCACGCCGGAGCGTTTATTGCGCATTCGCAAAGGCCAGCTTTTAACTGAGGCGATTGCTGGTTCGGCGCCACGCGGTGAGACTGCCGGTGAGGATGCCAAGTTCGCCCGAGACTTATTGGACAGTGACAAGGATCTACATGAGCACGCCTGTGTGCGTGATTCGATTTTACGCCGATTGAAGGCTGTCGGGGTCAATGGGCATGCGGATTCTATGCCGCGCTTATTACCCTTGGCTAATGTGCAGCACCTGCAAACTGCGATCGAAGCGGAAGTAGGCGACGATGTGCACCTGCTTAATATTTTGCAAGAGATGCACCCGACGCCAGCCGTTGGAGGGACGCCCCGCGAAAAAGCAATGGCGCGGATACATGACTTGGAGCAGTTGGATCGCGGTCTTTATTCTGGAGTGATCGGTTGGTTTAATCACCTCAATGAGGGCGAGATGATCGTTGGCATTCGTTCGGCTCTGATTGAAGGCACTACGGCCAACCTGTATGCAGGTGCGGGCATTGTCGAAGGCTCGGATCCAGAGAAAGAAACCCGCGAGACCGAGTTGAAGTTACGCGCCTTACTCGATGCCTTGATTGCCTAGGCTAGTGCTGCGCGGTCTTCCAGGTGCCGGCACGCTGGTTGTCAGTGCCATTTAAGTAAGGGCTGCGCGAGGCATTGCTACTGCTGTCCGAGCGTGAAGGCAAAATAGCCGGTGCACTGATGCCCTTTGCGGCCAAAGATTTCCCCAGGAATACAGCTACGATTTTCAACATGACGGACTTCCCCCTTTTTTCTCCCCCAGTGGCATTGAAGCACGCGGATTTGAGCATTGCGCCGATCCCCGTCAGCGCTGCGCACCGCAATGCATTCGGCCTGAACGAAATGACCCCGTCCGAGTTTGCCGTCCGAGTTCGACCCCGTCCGAGTTCGCTTAACCACCTAATTCAGCGTTGATATTGAAATGTGCGCCGACTGCTCGGGCGTATTTAAACAGGGTCGCTAGTGTGACATTCTGCGGGCGGCCTTCCAGCTGCGAAATGTAAGCCCGCGTCACATGCATACGCTCGGCCACGATTTTTTGAGTGAGCCCGGCGTCCTTGCGAAGCTTCCGTAGCTTTTGGCTGAGTTCTAGTTCCGCGAGATCAGACGCGATCATCTCTTCGAGCTGTGGTTCGTCGGCGATGATTTCGGCCTTAAATTGTTTGAGTGTCTTCATGTGGTTTCCTTTCTTTTGAGGTAATCCGCTTTGCGTTGCCTGGCGGTTTCGATTTCTTGGCGTGGAGTCTTTTGGGTCTTTTTCTGAAATGCGCTAGTGACGACTATCAACTGCTTGCCATCAAAGAAGCTGAGGAGCCGATAGATGTTTTTGGCATGTTTTACTCTGACTTCCCAAAGGTCATGGGCGCCGGACATTTTTTGAAATATGTGATGAGGGGGATGATCTGTTTTTTCTATGAATTCTAAGGCCGCCGTGATTTTGGAGAGTGTTGTGTCGGGGAGTGCTCGAATGAACTTTGCGGCAGGGCAGTTCCCCTTAGCAGTTTCGTAAAATATGATTACCTTAGGCATGTAAGCTAATTACATAGGTTAGTTTTATCTTACCTTTATGCAAGCCGTTTTTTGAGAAGAGTGAGGGCTTGTCTTTGCCGATACGTGGCTATGGGGGCGGCGAAGCAGAGTGAGTCTGCATCGTAATAACAGCTCAACTAGAGAAGTTGCTTGAAATGTTAGAATGCGTGGACTGACCCATATCTGGTCCGCAACCAGATCATAGAGATGGTTCTTCGTAATGAGATTCCTCGCTATTTAGCGCAAGACATCGACCCTAGCAGTCGTCCTGATTAATCCAGCAGCAGTAAACCATCAAAAAAACGCTTAGACGAGCTGGGAATTTGCAAAGCGAGGGGGCCTAACTTAGGTTGGGTAATGAAGCGAATCGCAATGACCGTAATTTTCCTTCTACAATTAATGATCTTATTTCCGATCATAATACTGGTTTACATTCTTCCAGTGACTCTCACCGCAGGACTTATTGGCATCATTTACGACGATGGGAGTGCTTTGTCGGCTCTAGTTGCAATAGGCTTGTGGGGATGGATATACTTTAAAACAACCACAGGTTGTAAGTTGATGGATATTCAAGCGAGCATGGCAGATAACTCTGGAGTCTGTTTGTAGAACCGGACATGTAACACCGCTTAGCCTTGGCAGCAGAATCGGCTCAATAGTGTCCACAGTAGTGTTCACACTTTTTAATTCACTTAACGATTAGTGGGCGCAAAAAAGCCCTAAGCGTTTGATGCTTAGGGCTTTAAAAATGGAGCCACCTGTCAGAGTCGAACTGACGACCTGATGATTACAAATCAACTGCTCTACCAACTGAGCTAAGGTGGCCTACTTACTGGATCGGGGACTTGAACCCCGAACCAATTGATTAAGAGTCAA
>Ga0206130_10001633_pt1 | contig 32209 bp, 32 predicted proteins | sample Helgoland_Spring_9_FD_148637 | JGI IMG/M metagenome (GOLD analysis project Ga0206130, IMG submission 148637) | Pelagic subsurface seawater microbial communities from Kabeltonne, Helgoland, North Sea - Helgoland_Spring_Bloom_20160512_1 | ecosystem: Environmental > Aquatic > Marine > Epipelagic ...
GGTTTTTATCTGGCCTGACATGTACCCATGAGAACGCCATGGTCAAAGCCGGCGCACAGGGGTGGGCCGCCGAACAGGGCATCGCGCTGGTGTTTCCCGACACCTCGCCGCGTGGCGAGGGTGTTGCGGATGATGACGCCTATGATCTGGGACAGGGCGCGGGCTTTTATGTCAATGCAACACAGAAACCCTGGGCCCCGCATTTCCGTATGTGGGATTATGTGGCCGAAGAACTGCCTGCATTGATCGGCGCCAATTTTGCGATTGATACCGAGCGTCAGGCCATCACAGGCCATTCGATGGGGGGGCATGGTGCCTTGACTTTGGCGATGGGTTTGCCGGGGCGGTTTCGATCGGTGTCGGCCTTTGCGCCGATTTGCAACCCGACGGCTTCAGACTGGGGGCGCAAACAACTGGGTGCCTATCTTGGTGCCGACGAGGCCACATGGACGCCGCATGACGCCACATTGATGATGCAATCGGCTGGCTTTGACGGTCCGATGCTGGTCGATACAGGCACCAGTGATCAGTTTCTTGATTTGCTGTGCCCAGAAGCCTTGGCTGCAGCGGTGTCAACCCGTCGTCAGCAGGCGGTGCTGCGTTTGCAACCGGGATACGACCACAGCTATTTCTTTATTTCGACGTTTATGGAGGATCATGTGACCTTCCATGCCGAGGCCCTGTATAGCGAGTAGAATATGTCACATTATGACCTGATTATTATTGGCAGTGGTCCGTCTGGTAAGTCAGCTGCGATACAGGCCGGCAAGCTCAAACGCAAAGTCTTGGTGATTGATCGTCAGCCGCGTTTGGGTGGGGTCTCTGTACATAGCGGCACCATCCCGTCGAAAACCCTGCGCGAAACGGTGCTGAATCTGACCGGTTGGCGCGAGCGCAGCTTTTACGGCCGCTCCTACAGGGTCAAAGATGAGATTGCGGCGGGCGATCTGAAAAGTCGTCTGCACAAAACGCTAGATTACGAAGTGGACGTGCTGGAGCATCAGTTCAACCGCAACTATGTTGACACGCTTTGTGGGTTGGCAAGTTTCACCGGCCCGAACAGCGTCGAAGTGCTGACCGAAGCAGGCGAAAGTACCAGCCTGACTGCTGAGAGGTTTCTGATCTGTACTGGCACCAAGACCTTTCGGCCCGACTGGGTGCCGTTCAATGGCACCACTATTCTGGACAGTGACGAATTTCTTGATATGCAAGCAATTCCACGCAGTCTGACGGTTGTCGGTGCCGGGGTGATCGGGGTGGAATATGCCACTATGTTTGCGGCGCTGGATGTGCGGGTGACCCTGATCGAGCCGCGCGACAGCTTTTTGGATTTTGTCGACCACGAGACGATCCGTGAGTTTAGCCATCAAATCCGTGAAAACGGCGTTGACCTGCGGCTTGGTGCGGCCATTGACCGGGTCGAAGATGCCGGTGAACACATCGAGGTTTCTCTGGCCAATGGCCGTCATGTACGATCTGAAATGTTGTTGTTTGCTGCCGGCCGCTTGGGAGCCACAGCACGATTGAACTTAAAGGCAGTGGGGCTTGAGACTGATCATCGCGGCCGGATCGAGGTTGACCGCGCAACCTATCAAACCGCGGTGCCGCATATCTATGCCACCGGCGATGTGATCGGCCATCCCAGTCTGGCGTCCACATCGTTGCAACAGGGGCGCATCGCAGCCTGTCACGCAATGGATACCCCGACCTTGAAGGAAAGTCCGTGGTTTCCCTATGGCATTTATTCGGTGCCTGAAATATCCACTTGTGGCATGTCAGAGCAGGATATGCAGCAGCGCGGTATCCCTTATGAGGTCGGTATCGGCCGGTTCCGCGAAACCTCGCGCGGCAATATTATGGGGCTTGAACACGGCATGGTGAAAATGCTGGTCAGTCTCAAAACCCGTCGGGTGCTCGGGGTGCAGATCGTTGGTGAGGGCGCAACTGAATTGATCCATATCGCGCAAGCGGTGCTGAACTTGAAGGGCACGGTAGATTACTTTGTCGAGAATACCTTTAATTATCCGACGTTGGCCGAAGCCTATAAAATTGCTGGGTTGGATGCATTTAACCGTATGCCGATCCCCGAAGCCTTCAAGGTGAAAATACCTGTGGATAAAACTGCACAGGCTCCGGAGACGGCCAAGAATGGTTAAGGGCAACATTCCCATAGTGTGCTCGGCGGTTTCTGTCGTGCTGCTGCGCTGGCGTCAAAGTTTGGCCCAGATACTGTTGCTGCGCCGCACGCGGCCGCCTGCGGGCATTTGGTGTCAGGTCGCGGGTGGTATCGAGGCAAACGAGACGGCTTGGCAGACCGCGCTGCGCGAAGTTACAGAGGAAACGGGACTGAGGCTTGCAGAATTATGGTCAGGTGACTTTTGCGAGCAATTCTATGAGGCGGATAAAGACCGTATAGTGATGTTACCGGTTTTTATCGGGGTCGTGCCGCCGGATGCCGAGGTAGTGTTGAACGCCGAACATGACGGGTACAAATGGCTCGGTTATGAGGAGGCTGACCGTCTGCTTGCCTTCCCGGGACAACGTAAGATGCTGGCTGCAATCAAGGCCGGATTTATCGACCGCCAGCCCCATACGCTTTTGCGGATCCCGATCGTATGACGGCGCTTTATATTGATGCTGACGCCTGTCCGGTGAAAGTTGAGGCCGAACGCGTGGCAACGCGCCATAAAATTCCGATGTATGTAGTCAGTAACGGCGGCTTGCGCCCTTCGCAAAACCCGCTTGTGCAAACCATCATTGTCTCTGATGGGCCTGATGTCGCTGATATGTGGATTGCCGAACGGGCCAAAGCTGGAGACGTGGTGGTCACGGGCGATATTCCCTTGGCGGCAAAATGTGTCGAGGCCGGGGCACAGGTGCTTAAGCACAATGGCGAAATGCTGACCCAAGCCAATATTGGCAACGTTCTGGCGACCCGCGATTTGATGACAGACCTGCGCGCAGCTGATCCGTTTCGACAGGGCGGTGGTAAGGGCTTTACAAAAGCCGACCGATCGCGCTTTCTGGATGGATTAGAGCGCGCCTTGCGCCTAGCAATAAAAGCAGGCGCATAACAACACAAAGTCAGTGACACAGGCAAAGGCTCCGGGGAGGGGTATTGTGGGGGAAAGTGCGGTTCACAGGGCCAATCAGATTGCGGCAGCCTGCGCTGTAGTGGCGGTATTGTGCTTTTCGTCCAATGATGTTGGCATAAAACTTCTCAGTGGTGGTTATGCTCTTCATCAGGTGGTGATCGTGAGAACACTGATTGCGATGAGCATTTTATTGCTCCTGGTGGTGCCCTTTAACGGTGGTTTCACAGTGCTGCGCACCAAACGTCTGAAGATGCATATTTGTCGTGGCCTCTGCGTGGTCTTTGCCAACATGTGTTTCTTTCTGGCGTTGGCCGCCATGCCATTGGCCGATGCTGTGGCTGTTTTCTTTGTCAGCCCGTTGCTGATTACGGTGTTTTCGGTGGTTTTTTTGCGTGAACATGTCGGCCCGTTTCGCTGGGCGGCGATTGTGGTGGGATTGTTCGGTGTGATTGTCATCGTCCGCCCCGGCACTTCGGCGTTCCAGCTTGCATCGCTTTTGCCACTATTTGCGGCAACAGGCTATGCCACATTGCATATTCTGACCCGCAAAATTGGTGGGACTGAAAGTGCGATCACGATGGCAATCTATATCCAGTTGACTTTTTTGGTGGTCTGCGTTGCGATTGGTCTGTTTATGGGCGATGGCCGCTATGCTGGCAGCGGTGATCCGTCACTGGAGTTTTTATTTCGGGCCTGGATCTGGCCCAAGCCTGAAAACCTATTTGTGTTCATGGTCATAGGGGCAGGAAGTGCGTTTGGGGGATATTTGATTTCTCAAGCTTATCGGGTTAGTGAGGCAGCCTTTGTCGCACCGTTTGAATATATTGCAATGCCGATTGCGATCTTTTGGGGGGCGGTTGTTTTCGATGATTGGCCAGACCTGACAGCTTGGTTTGGCATGATATTGATCATTGGATCAGGATTGTTCATGGTTTGGCGCGAAACTGTCACACGCACTGATAGTACGCTCCAAAGGCGAAGAATTCGCCGATAGTTGGCCCACAATATTCCGGATATCAGGAGAGAAATATGAAAATTTCCGCCGTTGTGTTCGACATAGGCAATGTCCTGATTGGCTGGACGCCTGCGCAGTTTTTTGATGCAAAAATTGGCGCAGACCGGCGTCAGGCATTTTTTCACGTGGTACCGATTCTGGCTGCTAATGCTGCGATTGATCGTGGGTCGCCCTTTCCCGATACGATTGTACAACTGGTGGATCAACACCCCGATTGGGAGGCCGAAATCACGCTGTGGCATACTTGTTGGCTGGATATGGTCAGCCCCGAAATCACCCGTTCTGTTAGGTTGTTACGGGCGTTGCGGCAGCAGGGTATTCCAGTGTTTGCTCTTAGCAATTTTGGGGCTGAAACCTTTGAGATTGCCAAGGAGCGCTATCCGTTTTTAGCTGAGTTTGACCAGCATTATATCTCGGGGGTGATGCGGATGATGAAACCTGATCCTGCGATATATGCAGCGCTTGAGCAGAGCAGTGGTCTGGCGCCTGAGACGTTGCTATTTGCCGATGATTTGCCTGAAAATATCGCTGCCGCTGCAGCGCGAGGCTGGCAGGTGCACTTGTTTGAAGGGCCCCAAGGATGGGCTGATTGTCTGGTGGCACAGGGGCTTTTAAGTGAGGAGCAAGCACAATGAGTGTGACGGTTATTCCCTTTGCCGAGGGAGAGGTGCGATTGGATTGGCACGCGCTGTGCGACGCGATTGAACGGGGACATCAGCAGCCCAAAGCCGAGATTGCCGATAGTTTTCTTTATCGGGATAAAGATACGCTGTTGTCGCGTGCGGCCTGGATTGACGGATTGGGATTGGCGGTCAAATCAGCAACTATTTTCCCCGGTAATGCGGCGCAAAACCACCCGATGGTCAACGGTGCGGTTAGTCTGTTTTCTGATGATGATGGCACGCTTGAGGCGATCATTGATTTTCATCTCGTAACCAAATGGAAAACGGCAGGCGACAGCCTTTACGCCGCCCAACGTCTGGCACGCCCCGACAGTCGATCTATTTTGATCGTCGGGGCAGGAACCGTTGGGCAGTCGCTGCGACAAGCTTATGGCGCAGCTTTTCCCAATGCTACGTTTTTTATCTGGAACCGCACCCGCAGCGGGGCGGTGGCCTTTGCCAATTCCAATGAAAATACCAATGTTGCTGACGATCTGGAGGAAGCGGTTCGGGCTGCTGATATTGTCACCAGTGCCACGATGTCGACTGATCCGTTGTTGCAAGGTGCGTGGTTTCAACCGGGCCAACACATTGATCTGATCGGCGCCTACCGGCCGGATATGCGCGAGGCTGACGATGCCGCTTTACAGCGGTCGCGGGTGTTTGTTGATAGCCGTGATACCACGCTTGGCCATATAGGGGAGTTGAAAACGCCGCTGGCCACCGGGGCGATCGCTGAGGGGGATATTTTGGCAGACTTTTACCAACCAGAACAATTTATTCGCCAGTCTGCAGAAGAGATCACCCTGTTCAAAAATGGTGGCGGCGCGCATCTCGATTTGATGGTCAGTCGCTATATTCTTGAAAAATGGCTGATGGCGCCCTGACAGCGCGCCATACTCACTGCAGGACTGTTCAGGCTGGTTTTCTGCATGGAGGGTCAAACAGGTGCTGCTTGCGGTCGCGTCTCTTGAATAGGCAGGTGTACCAGTGCGCTTAGGGCGCCAACGCCGATGCCGATCCACCATACAGCGGTGTAGTCTCCATACAAGTCATACATTCTGCCGCCAAGCCAGACACCAAAAAACGCACCAACCTGATGGCTGAAAAATACCAAGCCATAGAGGGTTCCCATAAAGCGGATGCCATAGATATGCGCAATCAATCCGCTGGTCAGCGGCACTGTCGCCAGCCACAGAGACCCCATCATAGCAGAGAAGAGCACGACGGTTTCGGGGGTTATCGGGGTCAAAATAAACGCAACCAAAATTATTGTTCGTGCAGTATATATCCCTGCTAATAGGTATTTTTTGCTATAGCGATTGCCCAGCCAACCGGCCAACAGCGTGCCGGCCAGATTGGTCAGCCCAATCAGTGAAATCGCCACAGCACCAAGCGCAGATGTTGTTGTGATCCCCATCGAATACAGCAGTCCAGTGGATAAAATTGGCCCACACATTTCGGTCACAAAAGCTGGAAAATGCGCCGTGATAAATGCCAGTTGATAGCCGCAGGAAAAAAAGCCGATAAAGATCATGATATACGATGGGTCACGTATTGCCTGCGATAAAATTTGGCGCATGCTTCGATCCGCCGTGGCTTTTTGCGCGGCTTTGGAGCCGCGCATGAGTGGCAACATCATCATGGCAGATACCATCACGACAGCAAAATACACAAAGACCATTTGCCAACTGAAAACAGCAAGTAAATACTCTGCCAGTGGTGGTCCAAAAATCTGTCCAACACTGCCCGCAGCCGTTGCAATTGCCAGCGACATAGAGCGGTTTGCGTCGGTGCTGCTACGTCCTACGACCGCCAGAATGACGCCAAACCCAGTTCCTGCAACGCCAAACCCGATCAAAACGGAATAAAACTGATGGGCCGCCGGCGTGACCGCGGAGGACGACAGGATGAGACCGGCTGCATAGACCAAAGCGCCACTGAAAATCGCGCGGCGATCACCAAATTTATCGGAAATTGCGCCAAATACTGGCTGACCAAAGCCCCAAGCTAGATTTTGGATTGCGATTGCCATTGAGTATTCCGAGCGCAGCCAGCTGAAATCTTGTGAAATCGGAATCTGAAAGATGCCAAAACTACTTCTTATTCCGAAAGAGATCGCGATAATTACACATCCGACCATCAGGACGGGGGTGAGCAATGCAATGCGGCTGGTCATGGCTTAGTCCTGAATAACATACCCTATTGTAGACGTCTCGAGAAACCATTTCATATTCATCAAGGCTTTGCCATATCTATTGTGCTGTCATCGAGAGTGGTGGCAGATAGATGTTTGATTGACGCAGTATACGCGGCACTGGCGGCGGTGGTAAAAGGGTTTAGAAACTGCTTTTCACCCGTTCTGAACAGCGCTAATGATTCCCAATGAATGATTTTGTTCAAACATATACCGAGAAAGTCACCCATGGGGAATTAACCGCAGACCCGGCGCAGACGGCAGTCTTGCCCGAGTTTGAGCGCATTCAAAAAACCCTGTCACTGCCGGTCAAACGCGGCTGGTTCTCAAAACCGCCACCGCCGCCCAAGGGCCTGTATCTCTGGGGTGGCGTGGGTCGTGGTAAATCAATGATGATGGATCTTTTTGTCGACAGCCTCGGGCTGCCGTGTCGGCGGGTTCATTTTCATGCCTTTATGCAAGAAATCCATGCTGAATTGCATATAGCACGCAAAAGTGGGGTCGAAGATGCGCTGGCTCCGGTGGCTGATGCCGTTGCTGCCGATATAAGATTGCTGGCCTTTGATGAAATGCAGATTACCGATATCACCGATGCGATGATTGTTGGGCGCCTGTTTGAAAAACTGTTTGCCGCCGGTGTTGTTGTGGTCACCACGTCAAATCGTGCGCCAAGCGAGCTGTATAAACACGGTATAAACCGGCAATTGTTCTTGCCGTTTATTCAGCTGATTGAAGAGAATCTCGTGCTCCATGAAATGGTCAGCCCAACAGATTACAGACAGAACCGCCTGTCGGGCAGCCCGGTTTACTTTACGCCCAATGACAGTGCCGCCCAAAGCCAAATGGAGCAGATATGGCGCGATTTGACTGCCGGTAATTGCGCGCCGCTGACGCTACAGGTCAAGGGCCGTCAAGTGGTCTTGCCCGGCTATCATAACGGCGTTGGCAGAGTGCGGTTCTTTGACCTGTGCGGCCAGCCGCTTGGGGCGGCGGATTATCTTGCTGTGGCTGCGGCAGTTCGGGTTCTGCTGCTCGAAGACGTGCCGCAATTGGGGCGGTCGAATTTTAATGAAGCCAAAAGATTTGTTACTTTGATAGACGCCTTATACGAGGCGCGGGTAAGGTTGATTTGTTCAGCTGCGGACAGACCTGAGATGCTGTACCTTGAGGGCGAGGGCACGTTCGAATTTGAACGCACCGCAAGCCGTCTTCGCGAAATGCAAAGCGAGGATTGGGCGCGGTAAGCGTTGATACAGCTTATAAATGCGCAGGGCTGTCTGCGGGGCGCAGTCTGGTGGCGCTGCACGGCGGATATTTTCAGAATAAGCCTGTTGCCCCGGCAGGTGCTCGGCCGCTAGTTTGAGGGTTTGCGTTTAGAGTTTTGCGCGCGGATGGCGACTGAAGATAATATCTTCTAGTGTGATTTTGTTCATTGCCGGAGCCTCAAATATGAGGTCGACCCAGATATTTTTAATACGGCGTTCGGTAAATTTTAGGCTGCTTAGATCAAATTTAAGTATACCATTTTCACAGTTGTCTGGAAATTGCACACTGATCTCAGTTGTATTTGGCCCATTTTCAATGTTCAAACGGGCAAAGATAGATAGGGATTTTCGTACCTTGAGCGCATAGTCCATACGCAACAGATGATGCTTTCGCAGATTTTTTGCAAAAGGGGCAGGCAGCCGGATTGCAAGCGAAATATACCCGCTGGAAAAATCATAAACATCCAAACTCAAGCCAAAATTAGGTAAATTTATCGGGTCAATTTGGATGATTTGTCTTGAGGTGATCTGCGCGTGATCAGCATTGTGGAACATCTTGATCTCATCGTTCAGCGCGGTGCCAGTGCCTGCCCCTGATAACCCCGAATAGGCCACTGGGGTTTGCCAAAATGTGGGCCGCCAGACCCAATCAGTTGCCAGATGCTGTGCGCGCAGGGGGGGCTTTGGCTGTTGAGGTTGGTAAGGCCTCAAAATGTGCCTGAGTGGCCCTAACCATTTAACCGTAGGCTTGCCACGGTCAAAATTTTGGGGGCCTTGAGAGGCTGCATGGTTCACTTGCAGGACGCCATGGCCTGCCTTCCACCAGCCTAATCGGTACAGTTTCTCTTGAATGGATAGCAAAGTGAACTCGGCTCTATAAAGATTCTAAATATAGATACCTAGTTTTATTTCTGCAGATTTGTCAATGTTATCGGCCTTAACATTGGGCGTAGGTTAACGCGAATTTCAGGCCGCAGTTTGGGCCTCACGAGAGGGGGAATTGCGTTCCCGTTCACTAGACCTGAGGGGGGTACGCCAACATTGAGCCTGCGCAATATCGTGGCCGTTTCAATAATGAGTCCGTCACCAGAAATAGCGGTGCCATAGTCAGTGTCGGGCACAAAAGCCGACATGGATACCAATTTGTCCTCAAGGGCAATCGCACCGCGCCAATGCAGGTGGCCGATCTTGCTTTCTAATGGATCTTGCGGGTTCATACGCAGCTGAAATAGCGGTATCTTCGTCGAGGTATGGCGCTTGATAATCTGATCGGGATTGAGCCCAGACGCCACTTTCTCAACGTCATCCGCGGTTATTTGCGTCTCAGAAGCAGCGACGGTAATTGTCAAGATCGCCGGCGGTGCAAACCTTTTTGGGGCGGCATCACTCAGCCTATGACAACTCGCCAATACCACAAAGCCGCCGCTGCGGTTTTGCTGGACTGTTTCGGGATCAATACAATATCCGCTCGGGCCAGCCAGCTTTACCGCCAACGGCATTATTGTCATCTGCTCCACCGCCCCAGAGGTCTGCATGCCACCTTTGTTTTGCAGGGTGCAGCCAGTTGTGAGGCCGAAAACTGATGCGCATATCAACGCTAAAACACGCCTCATTTTTATTGCGCTATAAATCCATGTAAGAGTGTTTCTCGGCCTTGGCGCCGGGATGTGTCACGGCGCCTTTATAGATTTCACCCACCAGTTGGGCATATTTCCACAGCGCTCCAGAGGCATAGATAGTTTCGCGGGGGCCAGCCCAATCGGCCTTGCGGGTCGCCAGTTGCTCGTCGGTTAGATCAACTGATATCTCACCTTTGATCGCATCTAGTGTGATGATATCTCCATCTTTTAGCAGGGCAATTGGGCCACCATGCGCGGCTTCTGGGCCGACATGGCCGACGCAGAACCCTCGCGTGGCGCCTGAAAACCGGCCGTCAGTGATCAGCGCCACTTTTTTGCCCATGCCCTGACCCGATAGGGCCGCGGTGGTTGACAGCATCTCGCGCATTCCAGGGCCGCCTGCGGGACCCTCATTGCGGATCACAAACACGTCGCCCTCTTCATAGCTGCGGTTTTGCACCGCTTCAAAGGCATCCTGCTCGCATTCAAAAACCCGCGCTGGGCCGGTGAACATCTGATGTTGTGCGGGCATGCCGGCCACTTTTACAATCGCGCCTTCGGGGGCAAGATTGCCTTTCAGCCCAACCACGCCACCGGTTTTTGTCAATGGTGCGTCGATCGGATAAATCACCCGCCCATCAGCCTCACGGGTGATTTTATCCAGCTCTTCGCCGATCGAATACCCGGTTGCAGTGATGCAATCTTCATGGATCAATCCCGCTTTGCGCAGCTCTTTCATCACCACTGGCACGCCACCGGCTTCATATAGGTCTTTGGCGACGTAGGCCCCACCCGGTTTGAGATCAACAAAATAGGGCGTATCGCGGAAAATGTCGCAGACATCATCCAGATAGAAATCAAGTCCGGCTTCGTGGGCAATGGCAGGAAGATGCAAACCGGCATTGGTCGATCCGCCAGTACAGGCGACAACGCGGGCGGCATTCTCAAGTGATTTCAACGTCACGATATCGCGGGCGCGAATGTTTAACTCCAACAAGCGCATTACAGCGGCCCCTGACGCTTCTGCATATTGATCTCGGCTCTCATAGGGGGCTGGGGCCCCTGAAGAATTGGGCAACGCCAGTCCAATCGCCTCGGATACGCAGGCCATGGTATTGGCGGTAAACTGACCACCACAGGCGCCGGCAGATGGGCAAGCAACGGCTTCGAGTTTTTCGAGTTCGCAGGTGGACATATTGCCGGCCTGATGCTGGCCGACGGCCTCAAACACATCTTGGACGGTGACGTCCTTGCCATTCAAACGCCCTGGCAGGATTGAACCACCATAGAGAAAAACTGACGGCACATCGAGGCGGACCATCGCCATCATCATACCTGGTAACGATTTGTCACATCCCGCCAGACCGACCAGCGCATCATAGCAATGGCCGCGCATAGTTAATTCAACGGTGTCGGCAATCGCTTCGCGACTGGCCAGCGAACTGCGCATGCCTTCATGGCCCATTGCGATGCCGTCAGTAACCGTGATTGTGGTGAATTCGCGCGGTGTCCCCTCGGCGGCTTTGACACCCATTTTGACGGATTGTGCTTGTCGGCTGAGCGCGATGTTACACGGCGCAGCTTCGTTCCAGCAGGTTGCAACGCCAACCAATGGCTGATGAATTTCTGCCTCTGTCATGCCCATTGCGTAATAATAGGACCGATGCGGCGCGCGGGCGGGCCCTTCGGTGACATGGCGACTGGGTAGCTTGGCTTTGTCAAATTTGGTCATGCGGACCTCCGATACATGTTCTCTAGCTGGAATACTCAAGCTGAAAGCGGTACACAAGCCTGCATTCAACAAGGACTTCTAGTTTATTGGCAGATGTTGTGGCGGTTATGCAAATATTCTGTTTGGCTTTTGAGCACCTTAACAGGTGCGTTTAACGTCTGAGGTTATATCTCAGAGCCGAACACCCGTTAGTTCGCGGCAGGTTTTAGGCGTTTTCGCGCAGAATTTGGCCCGCCAGATACAGCGATCCGCAGATCAGAATTCTGCTTGTGGGATCTGATTTCAGAATTTTAATGACTGCGGCGTTGACGGTATCGGCTGCGGCGGCTGTCATCCCGACGGTTTCTGCTGCGGTTGCGGTGGTTTTGGCGGGGAGTGTATTTGCCTCACCGGGGATTGAAACCGCAAAAAGTTCAGTAACATAAGGAGCCATTGGTGCCAGATATCCGGTCACATCTTTAGTGTTTAGCATCCCGCAGATCAAATACGTAGGGCGGGGGAGCCGTTGCGCAAGATGCGATGCGAGGGCGTGACCAGCTGCCGGGTTATGGCCACCATCGAGCCATAATTCTGCCCTGGGGGCTAAATCCTTGAGTGGGCCAGTTTTTAGCCGCTGCAGTCGGGCGGGCCACTGCGCTTGGGTGACAGCGCCCTCAAAGCCAGTTTCAGGTAATTCCAGATAGCGCAAGGTGGCCAGCGCGGCCCCGGCATTATAAATTTGATGCGTGCCAGCCAAAACCGGTAGCGGCAGATCCAAAAGCCCGCGCTCATCTTGATACACCAAACGGTTGCGTTCTTCAAAGACATGCCAATGCTGGCCATAGATCAGTGTCGGGGCCTGCAGGCGTTCTGCGACAGCTTCGATCACCTCCAGCGCCTCGTGGGGTTGTGGTCCGACCACGCAGGGCACACCGGGCTTTATAATACCCGCCTTTTCGGCGGCAATTTTGGCAAGCGTATCGCCAAGAAACTGTTCGTGGTCGATCGACACCGGAGTAATGATACAAAGCGCAGGTCGGTCAATCACATTGGTGGCGTCGAGCCGCCCTCCAAGGCCGACCTCAAGTAGGGTATAATCGGCCGCACAGCGCGCCATCGCCAGCAATGCAGCGCAGGTGGTGATTTCGAAGTAGGTGATCGTGCCCCCGTCATTGGCGTTATAGCATTCATCTAGAATTGTGCTGAGGTGGGTTTCATCGATCACCTGGCCTGCCAATGTGATGCGTTCGTGAAACCGGACCAAATGTGGTGAGGTATAGGCGTGCACGCTTTTGCCAGTGGCTTGCAAACCGGCACGCAGCATCGCTTGGGTACTGCCTTTGCCGTTGGTGCCCGCAATATGGATCACTGGTGGTATGCGATTTTGTGGATTATCAAGCGCCGCCAGCAACCGCCAGACGCGGCCTAATGTCAGGTCCATAATTTTAGGGTGTAGCGACATCATCCGCTCGAGGATAATGTCGGAGTGATTTCCACTCATGCCTGTTTAGACTCAGAACTGCTTGCGAGATCTTTTTGCGCTTTGGTGCCAGATCCTGCCGCGTCCGTCGGGGGGGGCAGATCGCCCTTTATTTCCGGTGGCAGGTTTAACAACATTCTGGTGATCGTGATCAGTTCTTGACGCAACTTTGTCCTCGGGGTGACGCGGTCAAGCATGCCGTGGTCAAGTAGGTATTCGGCGCGTTGAAAGCCCTCGGGTAATTGTTCGCGAATGGTCTGTTCGATCACCCGTGGCCCTGCAAAACAAATAAGCGCGTTCGGCTCAGCGATATGCACATCACCAAGCATCGCATAAGAGGCTGTCACCCCACCGGTGGTGGGATGGGTGAGCACGACGATGTAGGGCAGATTTGCCTCTTTGAGCATCTGCACTGCGACGGTGGTGCGTGGCATTTGCATTAGGCTGAGAATACCCTCTTGCATGCGTGCGCCCCCGGCAGCGGAAAATAAAATCAATGGGCGCTCGAGTTTGACGGCGCGCTCGGCGGCGGCGATGATGGCATTGCCCACATACATGCCCATCGACCCGCCCATAAAAGAGAAATCCTGAGCGGCGGCAACAATTGGCGTGCGCCCAATATCACCCACCACCACAAGCATCGCTTCTGTTTCGCTGGTTTTTTTCTGCGCGGCCTTCATGCGTTCGGGGTATTTTTTCTGATCGCGAAACTGCAAAGGGTCGGCGATGGGAGCGGGGACCGGCACTTCGGTGAAAATACCACCGTCAAACAAACCCAGAAAGCGGTCCCGCGGTGAGATGGCCATATGGTGGCCACATGTTGTGCAGACGTTGAGGTTGTCAGACAATTCCCGGTGGAACAGCATCGTGCCGCATGAATCGCATTTTGACCACAGGTTTTCAGGCACCTCGCGGCGCGAAAATATCGAGTTTATCCGTGGACGGACGTAATTTGTGATCCAGTTCATCAGCGGCTTCCCATTTTTCAGCGCATGATCCTCAGATAAGACCAGTGGCGGGGAAATGCAATTGCCGACTGGGCGCAAACACAAGCGGCTTAGGATCTGGCTCGAGTTTGTTTGTGTCGATTATCAAAGGGCTGATGACATAATAGCCACCAGCCCTTTGCGTGGTATTTGGTCTTTATTTGACCTGTGCGAACAACGGCTCAAATCGCGCTTTGGATTTGCCGCGTTGCTTCACGGCTGAGACTTGGCTCAGATTTGTGGCTGCTCCGACTTGGATCAAGGCAACCATGCCCATGGCGTAATGTGGCGTGCATTTCACACCGTATAGGCCTTCGGCGGTCAGGGTGACGGAAAACGTTTTGCCAATTTTACTTTTGAATTTCTTGGCATCGTCTGGGATCATCCCTTTGATGGTTTCAGCGTTGTGGCCCTTTGATGCCGGCACAAATGTTACCGTATCGCCCGGAGCAACAGCGAGATAGGCAGGTTCAAATACCATTCTGCCATTTTCACCTTTGTTGAGCATTTGGATTTCAAATGTTTCTGCAAGCCCTGCGGTTGCCATAAAAAGCGTTGTCAAACCTAAGACCAATTTTCGAATAAGCATGGGTGTTCCCTTTTTCAGTCGCTGAAGTTTTAAACAGATAGCCCCCGCATCGTAGGTTTCAAAACTTTGTCGCTACCTGCGACATTATAGGCGTTATGTCATGGACGCTGTGTCCACATCCCAATATCTATTGGCCGCTGAAACAGTTTGAAAGTTGAGCGCGACAATATGCGAAATCGCGATAAGATCAGCGGCATTTCCGGCATAGCCGGGGCGCAGTTTTTCGCGGATGTCTGCGTCGGGTTGGGTCATTTTTACAGCCATGCGCGACAGTTTGATGGCCAGATCATAGCCAGTTTGCGGGGTCGAGGTGATGAGCGTGGAAAGCCAGATGTCTGACATGATATTTCTCCTGGGCTGGGGCGGGGTGCAAGCACCCCGCTTTGGCGATGTACGACCTACTGCAACTGGCCGGGCAAGCTCAGGTCACCTGAGGCGACGTCAAAAACATCGGTGACACAGAACAACGGCGCATGGACGTTTTTATTGACCCTGAGGGCGGCTGTGACGCCGTCATAGGCAACGCTGGACAAGTCCACGCCCTGCGCAAAGCCCACGTTTACGACAACTTCGGGCCCATCAAAAACTGGGCTGAAACCGGGGCTGTCCAGAAGAATTGGCAATCCGGGCCAAGTGGCGGGCAGTTTTGGCGAACTGCCCTCGGGAATGTCCCGCACCGCAAGTGCGCCTTCGCCACATTCTGGTGTTGGGGTCAGAACCACCCAATGAGTATGCCAGTGACCCCCATCATTGCCAACATCGCCATCGGCATTCTCGTCAAACAGGGGGGTATCGTCAAAATCTGGGTGGGTAGCGGCTGCGAGCGCCAGAATACCCGTGCCGCTCTCAAATCCAACGCTGGCTGGATCCAATGATGTTGGCCAGACATAGGCTGTGGCCGGCGCTCCGGCCAACGTGCCGACTGGTTTTGCGGGATCGGCCCCGGCAACACCGTTTGTGGTCATGTGAAAGGTGACTTTATTGCCGTCGCGGTGGGCATGGGCCGCCAGAATATCAAGCGAGGCGACTTTTTGATTGTCAGCTGACGAAATGATCGCACCATCTTGATGTTTTGCATGGCTTCCATCTGCGAAAGCGGCATTGGCGGCCAAAAGTGATACGGCGGTGAGTGTTAAAAATTGGTTCATGAGAATCTCCAAAGATTAAATTGTATATAATAAAGTAGTGTCGAGTACATACTATTGCAATAGATATTTTCATCTGATACTTGATATCTTGTTATGACACCTGACTTGACCCGTACCCATGATCTTGTTGATAGCCTTTATCGCCTAAATGTAGCAGGGGATTGGGCTGATACTTTGAACCCTACCCAGCGCATGGCGCTGGCTTATCTGGCGCGGGCGAACCGGTTTTCGCGGTGCCCGTCGCATGTGGCAGAATATATGGCGCTGACGCGGGGGACGGCATCTCAGACGCTAAAGGCGCTTGTCCGCAAAAAGTTGATCTGTTCACAGCGCTCGTCTAAAGATGGTCGGTCAATATCTTATCAGGTGACCGAACAGGGGTTGCATGTGCTGGGCCGGGTCAGCCTTGTTGAGCAGGTGATGCAGATGATGGATGTGGAGTTTATCGATACATTCAACGCGCAATTGGCAGTCCTGTTGCGCCAAGCGCTCACGCTGAGACAAAACAAAACCTTTGGCCTATGCCGGTCTTGCAGGCATCATAAAAAGACGGATTTAGGAGGGCACTGTGGATTGTTAAACGAACCTTTGCATGCCGGGGAAGAGCTTCAGATATGTCAAGAATTTACTGAAAAAGCCCCTGGCATGGATACGTTAGGCGATTAAAAAACCTCACGAAGCACCTTTCGTGATACCGCAAGGGTCTGGGTGTTCAGCCCCTATTTGCGCAGCTTCAGCCTGTGTGGCGCCACCCTATTGGAACTTAGCGGGTATCAGCCGTAGTGACTTCGGGCAAATCGACACCGGGCAAATCAACACCGGGCAAATCGACTTTTGCACTGGCGGCTAAAATCTTGGCAACGGCAGAATCGTCTTCACGCCCAAGGCCTGCCGCACTGGCCTGTTGAAATAACGCCAACGCTGCCGAGGTCAGCGGCGTGTTACAACCGGCCTTTCCTGCCTCGCTGGCAACAATGCCCAGATCTTTGACAAAAATATCAACCGCCGAATGCGGGGTATAATCGCCGGCAACAATATGCGCGCCGCGGTTCTCAAACATCCAAGACGAGCCGGCGCATTCGCAGATCACCTCATGGAGCTGCTGCAGATCAATTCCGATCTTGGCACCCAGTGTCATGGCCTCGGCGGTCGCGGCAATATGCACACCCGCCAGCAACTGATTGACCATTTTCACCTGTGACCCCAGACCGGGCGTATCGCCGAGGCGGAACACTTTGCCGGCAATGGCGTCTAGTGCCGGCGCGGCGCGCTCAAAAGCTTTTGGATCTCCTGACGCCATGATGGTCATCTTACCTGCCAATGCTTTGACTGAGCCGCCTGAAACCGGTGCATCGATTGGCTGCATGCCGTTAGCGGCTAGGCGGTCGCACAGCTCTAGTGAAGCTGAGGGAGGCATTGTGACACAAAGCACAAACACCGTTCCTGCACGCGCGGTTGCCACGGCCCCTTTCGGCCCAAACAGCACCTGCTCGGTCTGATCTGCATTGACCACAAATACAAAGATCACATCTGCATCGCCTGCGGCTTGCGCTGGCGTTGAGGCGCTGCGTCCGCCTTCGGCTTGAAAGCGTTGCAAAACCTGTGACGCAATATCTACACCGGTGGTCGGCACCCCTGCGCGCAGCAGTGACACTGCCGCCCCCCAGCCCATGGATCCAAGTCCGATAACGGCAGCATTTAAAGGGCGGGTCATGGAGGTCTCCTTGTTATGTTTGGTCTGTTGAGCTGTTCGAAAGACCCTTCCCACAAAGACGAGGCGAGTGCTATCAAAAATCATTGGTATTCAACTCAAGTTGTTATGTCTCAGTGTTGCGTTTTCTCAATAAATAGATGTCCATAATCCAGCCGTGCTCTTGGCGCGCCTGAGCCCGTTTGGCGATGATTTGATTACCACAATCAGCCAGCGCCCCCGACATTAAAATCTGGTTGTCCATACCGAGATAAGCGCCCCACCAAATATTGTAATCCGCAGCTTCAAGCGTTTGGAACGCGCAGCCCCCATCCAACATCACCACCATGGTTTCACACCCTTCGGGCCAGCCCTCGTCACGCAGGTTGCGCCCAGTGGTGATCATAACCGCGCCGCCCAAAGTGTTCAGCGGGATGCAATGGGCGGCTGTTAGCAGCTGGAAACTGGTCAGCCCCGGCACCATGTGAATTTGCACTTGCATACCGGCGATGAGCAACCGCTCAGCAATCCGCAGGCTGCTGTCGTATAGTGCCGGGTCGCCCCAGATCATTAATGCCACGGTTCCGCCATCGGGCAGGGCTTGGCGTATTATGCGCCGCCAAGTTGCGGCAATTGCTGCGTGCCAGTCGTTCACTCCGTCAAGATAAGTGCCGCTGGTACTGTCGCGCACCGGCAGGTCGAATTCGACAATTGGCACAGATTGCTGTAGCACTTTATTACAAATTTGCCGGCGTAAGTCAGCTAGGTCAGCCTTGTCAGAGCCTTTTTTAGGCACAAGAATGACGTCGGCCTGATTGAGTTCACGGACAGCCTGCGTGGTCAGGTGGTCTGGGTTGCCCATCCCGATTCCGATGAAATGCAGGATGATCACGGTGCGTCTGCCAGCGATCCGTATAAGATCAACCCTGGCGCCGATGAGACATCGCGTTCCAATCGCTTGGTAAGAGCCTGCATGGTATCGCGCAACAAGTTCTGCTCTGGTCTGCTGACATTTTCGGCCAGCATCGCAGGAGTGTTTTGCGGCAATCCGGCGGCAAACAATCGCTCGGCCAGTACTGGAAAGGTGCGCTTTGGCATATAGACAACCGTCGTTGCCTGCGGATCGGCCAGCGCCGCCATATTCAGATCTTGCGGCAATACCCCTGCGATATCGTGACCCGTAACGAACTGCAATCGACGGGCGGTTAATCGCCGCGTTAAAGGGATCATTGCCGCGGCTGCGGCGGCACTTGCGGTGGTGACACCGGGAATAATTTCAAAATCGATTGCGGCAGCGCGCAGGGCGGTGATCTCTTCCTCAAGCCGGCCAAAAATGCCTGGGTCGCCGGATTTCAGCCGTACAACCCGCGCGCCACTTGCTGCGTAATCAACCAGCAATCGGCTGACATGGGTTTGCTTGGGCGAGGTGCGTCCGGCGCGCTTGCCCACTCCGACCAGGTCAGCACCACTGCGGGCGTGGCTGAGAATCGGCCCGGCCGAGAGGTCATCAAACAACACAGCGTCGGCCTGTTGCAGGCAGGCAACGGCTTTCAGTGTCAAAAGATCGGGGTCGCCGGGACCGGAGCCAACAAAACTGACAAACCCGGGAGCGGCAGCCTGTGTCATGATCCGGCCTCTGCAATAAGGTGAAAGAACGTTCCTGTGGTATTGCCACGGCGCGATCCGGTTTCGGCCACCGGGTTGCCATCCGCATCACTCACAGTTGCCAATGGCGCATCAGGTTGCTCAAGAATGCTTGAATAATGATATTCATGACCGCGCAGTTTTGTACCGGTTTGATACCCCAGCAGTGGCGCGTTCAACTCGGCCTGCCGATAGCCAAGATGGAATTTGCGTTTTTCATAGCTGGTCACCAATCCCAGCAGACCTGCCATTTCATGTGGGGTTCCCTGATTATCGATCAGATGTGTTCCCAAAGCCATGTAGCCGCCACATTCTCCGTGGACAGGGCGGGTGTCTGCATGTTGGCGCAGCCCAGCCATAAAATGCTCTGCAGCAGCCAGTTTGCCTGCGTGCAATTCGGGGTATCCGCCAGGTAGCCAGACCAAATCTGCGCTCGGGTCTGGTGCTTGATCTGCCAAAGGCGAAAACGGCAGAATTTCGGCGCCAGCTGCCCGCCATTGATCCAATAGATGCGGATAAGTGAACGAAAAAGCGGCATCTTGGGCCAGTGCAATGCGCTGGGCTGGCGCGGCTGGACGCATCTGTGCTGGCCCAGCGCTGGCTTTTGGGGACGTCGCGGCCGCTTTCAGGGCTGCCAGATCAACATTGTCGCGCAGAAACCCCGCATAGGTGGTGATTGCCCGCTCAAGATCGGGATGCTCAACCGCTTGGACCAGTCCCAGATGCCGTTCTGGCAGCGCCAGATCGCGGTTGCGTGGTAATGATCCCAGCACGGTCAGACCGGCATGTTCCATGCCACGGCGGATCAGACGCTCATGACGCGGGCTGGCGACGCGGTTCAGAATGACACCTGCAAAGGGCAGGGCGCTGTTATAGCGCGCAAATCCCAGTGCGGTGGCGGCTGCAGATTGCGCCTGACCGCTGACATCAAGCACCAAAACCACCGCCCAACCCATCATGGCGGCGGTTTCTGCGCTGGACCCAAAGCCAGTCTCTCCGGCGGTTGCGACCCCGTCATAAAGCCCCATAGAGCCTTCGGCGATACTGATATCTGCGCCTGCTGCCTTTTGGGTTAGAGTGTGGATCAAGCTGGGGCCCATCGCCCAACTGTCAAGATTGTAAGAGGCCCGTCCAGCCGCAGCGCGGTGAAAGGCTGGGTCGATATAGTCTGGCCCGCTTTTGAACGGTTGCACGGTCAGACCGTCCTCGCGCAAGGCGCGCAGCAACCCCAGCATCACCGTGGTTTTGCCGGTGCCGGAGCTGGGGGCTGAAATCATCAGCCCTGAGGGATTGGTTCGGAGATTAGTCATTGGTTTGGCCTTTGGCAGATTGCGGACGAAAACGTCGGTCATAGTCGCTGGCATACAGGCAGCTTTCGTCAAAGCCTTCGCCTGCCAGTGCAGGGCCCACAAGGATCAGCGCCGTGCGTTCAATCTTGGTCTGAATCGCCGCTTTTAGCGTACCCAGTGTGGCGCGGATAATCTGTTGGTCGGGCCAGCTTGCGCGGTACACCACGGCCACTGGACATGTCATCCCGTATTCTGGTTGCAGATCGGCCAGTATCTGATCAAGATTATGGATCGACAGATGGATCGCCAGCGTGGCGCCTGTTGCTGCAAAATTGCGCAGGCTCTCGCCTTTGGGCATAGCTGAGGCGCGCCCGGGGGTGCGGGTCAGTACCACTGATTGGGCCAGTCCCGGCAGGGTCAGTTCGGTGCCAAGTGCGGCAGCGGCGGCGGCAAAAGATGGCACACCGGGTGTGATTGAGACTGCGATTCCCGCGCTGCGCAGCCGCCGCAGTTGTTCGCCCATAGCCGACCAGACCGACAGATCGCCCGAATGCAGGCGGGCGACGTCGTAACCATCGGCCTCGGCGCGGCGGCATTCACCGATAATAGTGTCCAGATCCAGTGGCGCGGTATTGATAATCCGCGCGTTGGCAGGGCAATGCGCCAAAAGGGCTTCGGGAATGAGTGATCCGGCATACAGGCACACCGGACAGGCGGCGATCAGATCGCGCCCCCTCAGGGTCAACAGGTCCGGTGCACCGGGCCCTGCGCCGATAAAATGAACCGTCATATTATTTTTACCACCTTATAGAATGCACCGTCATTATGTGCCTCCCTCTGCGACTGCGCAGGTCGCTTTCCTATCGTGAGAAACCTGCCGTGTCGAGATCAGACGTGCCCCGACACCGACTGCGCTGAGAGCTGCAGCTTCGGCAACGCTGCCGGTATTGCGCAGCCGTTGCACGCGTGGGCTGTGGGTGGCAGTATTGGGCTGGCCTAAGTTTTCTGTGGTCACTGCGATCACCGGCAGATTGAGGTCGGTTGCAAGCGCCCGCAGGCAGGCGGCATTGGCCTTATCGGTGGGGGTTGCGAGTGCGGTCAACTTATGGCTCTGCGCGGTTCGCCGCAACGCATCGCGCAGGCTGTCCACTCCGGCGCTGCCACGAAACCCGAAACCGGCGATCACCTGCATTTTGCCGCGCTCCATTGGGTGACGGGAAAGCTCGACCTCCAGCCGTGCTTGGTGCCTAAAGGGGTAGCGTTCGACACCTCAATCCGCATCAGCGTGCCACCAGCCTCGCTGTGCCATTTCGACAGCAGCGTATCTGTTTCCAGCGTGACTGAATTGGCCACCACGCGGGTGCCAGCGGGAACATGTTGCCATAACACCTGCAACAAGTCGGCGCATAGTCCACCGCCGATAAAGACCGCGTCTGGTGGTTCTTTGGCGAGTATGCTGCTCAAGAACTCAAGAGCATTACCCTCAAACAGTTTCAGGTGGCCCGCCCCCAAAGCATCGGCGTTATGGCGGATGCGGGCTGCCCGTTCGCGGTTGTGTTCGATTGCGGTGGTGCGGTTGGCTGGGTGGCCCAGCATCCACTCGATGCCGATAGCGCCTGATCCGGCACCGATGTCCCATAGATGCTCCCCTGGCAGGGGCGCCAGCGTCGAGAGGGTGATGGCGCGGATTGGGCGTTTGGTGATCTGGCCATCATGGTCGAAAAAATCATCTAAAAGACCACTGCTGACGGGCAGGGGACTGCCGGAACCGTCAACACTGAGGGCGGCACAAACCGGATGGTGAATGTCGTCGAAATCAAGGCGGTCTGCGGTCGTGCAACGCACCCGTTCACGGGGCCCACCCATCGCCTCCATCACCCACAGATGCGACGCGCCAAATCCAAGATCCGTCATATATGCCGCCAGCTTCGTGACTGCCTCGCCATCGCGCAGTAAGACCAAAAGCCGAGCACCGGCGTATAAGGCCGGTCTAAGGCGCTGCAACGGGGCCGCGTGCAGGCCGAAAACAGGGGTTTTCTCGAGTGGCCATCCCAAATGGGCCGCGGCGTGTGAGGCCACTGAGGGGGCAGGCAGCGCCTGCCACTCTGTTCGCTCAAGATGCCGGGCCAAGACCGAGCCTGCACCAAACCAGAACGGATCACCCGAGGCCAGAATTACCACGCTACGCCCTCTGAGCGCCAATAGGGGTTCAATACCATCGGCAAACGGAATGGGCCAAACTCTGGTCTCTGCCGTAAGATTTGGCAGCAAGTCCAGATGCCGGGCGGCACCGGTGACGATGGCCGCGCTTTTCAGCACTTCTTGGCTTGCCTTCGACAGGCCCGATAGTCCATCTTCGCCCAGTCCGATTATAGTCAACCAAGGAGCTTTAGCCATGCCGCCAAACCTGCTTATTCTGGGGGGGACGCTTGAGGCTAGCGCGCTGGCCCGGGCGGTTGCAAAAATGGGCATGGCGGCGACCCTGTCTTATGCTGGTCGTGTGGAGCGTCTCAAAGAGCAGCCGATCCCGCGCCGGGTCGGCGGCTTTGGTGGTGTTTGTGGGCTGGCACAGTATCTCAGGGACCATAAAATCACCCATGTGGTTGACGCGACGCACCCTTTCGCGGCCCAGATGAGCAAAAATGCGGTGGCGGCCTGTCGACAAACCGCAACCCAGTTGTTGGCTTTGACGCGGCCGCCGTGGCGCAGGGGTGCCGGGGATGATTGGCAGCATGCCTGCGATATTGCAGCAGCTGTCACGGCGTTGTCGGGGCCGGAAAAGCGGGTAATGTTGGCCATTGGGCGCATGCATCTGGCCCAGTTCAGCCGCAGTCCGCATCACCGGTATCTGTTGCGGTTGGTCGATCCACCCGATGTGCCGCCGCCACTGCCGCATCACCATATCATAATCTCGCGCGGGCCGTTTACGGTCGCTGCGGATGCAGCTTTGTTGCAAGACCATGATATCGACCTGGTGGTTGCCAAAAATGCCGGCGGCAGCGGGGCACAGGCCAAGATATTGGCGGCACGCCAACTTGGCCTGCCAGTTTTGATGATCGACCGTCCAGCTTTGCCGCCGCGAGACGAGGTCGGATCGGTGGACGCGGTGCTGGATTGGCTGGCTCATCACGGCACCGAGCGCGGGGTATAGACCAGCGGCGGTTTGCCTGGCCGTTCAATCAGTCGAGTGGTGCTTGAGCCGAGCAACACAACAGTGCGCATATCGGCCATCTCTGGAGTGGCTTTCTGCAGGGGCAAAATGTTGATCGCTTCGGCCTCGGTGCTGACGGCGCGGGCAAATATGATCGGCCTTTGGTCATCGCACAGCTGCTGCAACAACCGCAGGGCCCGACCAAAGCCCTCGGGGCGGGCGTTTGAACGTGGATTGTAAAATCCCATTGCAAAATCAGCCTCAATCGCGAGGCGCAAACGCTTTTCGATCAAGGCCCAAGGTTTCAGGTTGTCGCTGAGATTGATGGCGCAGAAGTCATGCCCAAGTGGAGCCCCACATCGGGCCGCAGCCGCCAGCATGGCGGTGATGCCCGGCAGCACCCTGATGTCGAGATCGCGCCAAGGTGCTGGCCCTGCCTCAAGCGCCTCAAAAACAGCCGAGGCCATGGCAAATACGCCGGGATCGCCCGATGAAACCACCACGACCCTTCGGCCTTCAATGGCCAGTTGCAGCGCGTGTTGCGCGCGCTCCAGTTCGACCCGATTGTCGCTTGCGATCAGGTTGAGCCCCGGTCGCGGCGGTATTCTGGCCACATAGGGTATATAGCCGATCACATCGGTGGCCACTGCCAATGCTTTGGTCACCTCGGGGGTGATCAAAGCGTCGTGTCCAGGCCCTAATCCGGCGATGACAAGCGTACCTTCCGTCATGGCCGGCGCCCTTGACCATGGACGATAACGATCGAAAAATAAGGGCTGGTGGTGTCGTCCACCTCGCTCAGGCGGCTGACGTTTTCATTGGGCATGGTGGCGTGTTCCACCAGCCATGCCGAACCCAGCCGACCGGCGCGGTCGGTTGCGCGGCGGACTTTTTGCAGATTACGGCCAATTTTCATCACCACCAGCGCATCTGAGCGCGCCATATGACTGGCGAGGGTGTCTTCGGGCAATGTCCCCATGAGCACGGTCAGAATGTCGTCGCCCCAAGTGATCGGACTGCCGGTTGCCGTCCAAGCCCCCGACATGCCGGTAATCGCCGGTACAACCTGTACCTGCGCCTGATCTTTGAGCCGGCTGTGCAGATGCATGAAAGAGCCATAGAAAAACGGGTCACCTTCGCAGAGTACGACAACGTTATGGCCCGCGTGCAACAGGCCTAGAAGATGGGTGGTACACTCGGTGTAAAAGGCGGCAAGAATTTCATTGTAGCGGGGATCACTGAGCGGGATTTCCGTGGTGACAGGATATTCCATTGCAAATTCGCAAACATGTGGGTCTAGCAACCCCTCGACAATGCGCCGGGCTTGTCCACTGCGACCGGCTTTGCGAAAATAAGCCACATGAGCAGTCGCGCCCAAAAGCCGGTGGGCGCGCAGGCTCATCAGATCAGGATCGCCCGGACCAAGGCCAACGCCGTATAGGGTTCCTGCAGTCATTCTTTTCGGCTCGCAACCGCATTGATCGCCGCAACGGTGATCGCGCTGCCCCCCAGCCGGCCATGAATGGTGCAGCAGGGTACTGGTTGCGTCTGCCAAAGCGCGTCTTTGGATTCGATTGCGCCGACAAAACCAACCGGACAGCCAATGATTGCTGCGGGGCGCGGACAATTGGGGTCTTCCAGCATATTAAGCAGGTGAAACAACGCGGTTGGAGCATTGCCAATTGCCACTACGGCACCCTTGAGATGAGGCCGCCACAGTTCTAGCGCGGCGGCAGACCTGGTGTTCTGCATCTTGGTAGCAAGATCTCGAACAGGGTCGGCATGTAGCGTACATATCACCTCGTTGCCTGCGGGCAGGCGCGTGCGTGTCACCCCTTCGCTGACCATACGTGCGTCACAAAGAATTGGTGCGCCGGCTTTGAGTGCCGCGCGGGCGCTTTGGGAAAAGGTTGGTGAGATGGCAACATGAGCGGCCAGATCGACCATCCCGGCGGCATGGATCATCCGCACAGCAATTGGCTCGTCATCGGGTGCAAAACGTCCCAGATCGGCTTCTGCCCTGATGGTTGCAAAAGATTGCAGATAAATGGCAGCGCCGTCGGTTTGGTATTCAAAGGGCATGATAGGTCTCATTGGCTAATTTCAGCACGTCGGCTGCGCTCAGGTCAGAGCGTTCGGGCTGATCCCACGAACACCCGTTGCGAACAAGATCAAACTTGCCAGCCCGGCCAACCAAAGTGATTTCGGCTTTGCGTGGCAGCGCGCAGCCTTTACTGCAGCCCGAGATATGCACGCTGCGGGTGGTGTGTTTTGACAGCGCATGGGCCAGATCACGGGTTTCTACCGATGCGGCGCTACAAGCGGGCGCGCCGGGACAGGCAGAGACGTTTAATGCTGCGGCCTCGGGGTGGTTGATAAACCCCTGCCATGGACCCGAGGCGGTGGTTTCAAGCATAAACAAACGCCAAGGGGTCAGACGCACGCCGGTGGCGCCACTGCAGTGGATAAGGGTTTCAAACGCACCCGCATCAATCTGGCCAAAGGCAGCGCCCAAGACATATCCCAACGGGTGAGGGCCGGGCACCAAAGTGTTGCGCGTTTCAGCAGGTGCTGTTTGGCACCAGACTGTGGGCAGGGGGTGGGTTTTGAGCAGTTGCGCCATGCGCAGTGATTGACCTTTTGTATTCTGTGCAAACCAATGGGCGAGGTCTAGAACTGTCTCAACGGCCGTCTCACCGGTCACGGGACGCCCCAGTGCTGCGCCATCAGCGCGCAGTAAAAGTGCGCCGGAAAGATCGCGCTCAATGCGGATATCTGCTGAGGCAGCGGTCAGCATTGGGGCGTTGCCAGTGTCCACCGCAAAGCCAAATTTGGTCGGCAGCGCAGGCAGTGCATCAAGCTGGCGGGTCAGGGCGGTCGTCAGTGCATAGGTTTCATCTGCTTGCGTCCAATCCGGAGCAACAAGAATATTGCGACGCGCCTCAATCTGTGGGGACTCATCCAGCAATTTGAGAGCTTCCAGCTCGGTCATCAGGGCGTCGTAGTCTGTCTCAAGGATGCCTCTGATCTGCAGATTGCTGCGACTGGTTAGATCGATTGTGCCATTACCAAAACGCTGTGAGACCTGGCTGAGGCCCAAAGCCTGTTCGGCACTGAGGCGGGCAAAATGTGGTCGGACCCGCACAATCAACCCGTCTCCTGAGTGCATCGGCCGGTAGGCCCCAGGGCACCAGCCTTTGGCGGCGGGTCTGGTCATGATGCTTTCTCGAATGCATGGCGGATCGTGTTGCGACGGGTTTGCCAGAGGCCAGCCTCCAGCAGGGCTGCAAAACGCCTGCGCATTGCGTCCAATGCTTGCGGGTTTGCCTCTTGCAGAAACGCGACAACCTCGTCGTCGGCCAGAGTTGCGTCATAATATAGATCAAACAGATGCGCTGGCACGGCATCGGCAAGATGTGCAAACGCTGCCATGTGATCCAATGTGGCGGCAATTTCAGCGGCACCGCGAAAGCCGTGGCGCCGCATGCCGGCAATCCAGTCGGGTTGGGTGGCGCGGCCACGCACCACGCGGGCTATTTCTTCAGGCAGGCTGCGGGCGGTTGGGGCATTGGGATCGGTATTGTCTAGGTGATAAAGTGCGGCCTTGCCGCCGGTGACGCTTTGGGCGGCGGCAAAGCCTGCTTCATGAGTGGCATAATCTTCCGCCAGCAGAAGATCGGTTTCCGGCAGATCCTGCAAATGTACGAAACTGTCAGCCTGACGAACCCGGGCTGCGATACCTGCGGGGTCTTGTTGAGCTTGTGCGCCGTTCAGCGACCACGAACTGGCCGCAAGCCAAGCTGCGCCGGCCTGTTTCCGCCCAGTTTCAGAATAATCATCAAGCGCTGCCCCCATGCCCAGACCATAACTGCCCGGAGCGGGCCCATAGACGCGGGCGCTGGGCGCATGTCCGGCATAGGGGTTCCAATCGGCGGCCTCGTCTCGATTGCGAAGGGCCGTGAGGGCTTGTTCGAACAACGTCGAAAGAGTGGGAAAGACATCCCGAAACAGCCCTGAAACCCGAAGCGTGACGTCGATACGCGGGCGATCAAGCAAGGCAATTGGCACGATCTCGACCCCGGACACCCGATCAGAGCCGTCATCCCATATCGGCTTGGCCCCAATCAGATGCAGGGCCATGGCAAATTCTTCCCCAGCGGTGCGCATGGTCGCCGACCCCCACAGATCGACAATCGTGCCACGCGGCCAGTCGCCTTCGTCTTGCAAATGGCGGCGCACCAATTCTTCGGCCAGGGTCACGCCTTGTGCATAAGCGGCCCGCGAAGGCACTGCGCGCGGGTCCGTGGTGAATAGGTTGCGCCCTGTGGGTAAAATATCATTGCGCCCGCGATACGGCGATCCGGATGGGCCGGGTGCGATACAGCCCCCAGCCAGCGCCGTCAGCACGGCGGTGCGTTCGGCGGCAATCGACGGGCCGGTTTCAAACTGGGTTTGGGCTGCCGGTGCGCGCCCGTAGATGTGCAAACCGTCGCCAAATTGGCTTTCTTTCACGTCGCAGACAAAGCGGTCGATGCGGGTCAAGGCCTCTGCGGGGCAGCTGGCCTGATCCAAGCCCAGATCTGCCTCGACACCAAGCGCCTGCGCCTCGTCGCGGATATCTGATTGCAAGCGCTTGCGGCGTTTTGGGTCCAGTCCGTCGGCATTTGAAAACTCGTCCAGCAGACTTTCAAGGCGGATCAGGTTGCGCGGCGTATCCGCGGCTTTCAACGGTGGCGGGATATGGCCCAAAGTCACCGCTGAAATCCGTCGTTTGGCCTGTGCGGCTTCGCCGGGGTCATTCACGATAAACGGATAAATGACTGGCATCTGAGCAATCAATGCCTCAGGCCAGCAGCTATCTGACAGAGCGACCGATTTTCCGGGCAGCCATTCCAATGTGCCGTGGGCGCCAAGATGCAGCATCGCGTCGCTGTTTCTGGCGTTTCTGAGCCAGAGGTAAAACGCCACATAGCCATGGCGAGGGACCCTTGACAGATCGTGATATTCGGCGTCGCGTGATTTAGGTGTCCCGCGTTCAGGTTGCAGGGCGACTAAGATATTGCCGCGAGATGTTGCTTTAAATTGAAACAGCCGGTCTTTTATACTGGGATCGTCTTGTGGGGCGCCCCATGCCGCAGTAAGACTGGCCTGAAGGCTGTCTGGCAGGCGCTGAAGCTCATCGAGATAATGATCAAGTGGCCATGTGACGGTTTCACAACTCAGCGCTTGCTCTAAGGATGCCCCCGTCTCCACGTGATAGCCGGCGCCGTCGAGATCTTGTAACAGCGCCTCGGCAGAGCCCAGGGCATCAAGCCCAACGGCATGGGCCATTTGCCATGATTTACCCGGATAGGTCGACAGGATCACAGCAATCTGTTTGTCTGCTGGGTCTTTTTTCGCCAGCGCAACCCATGCCGCGACTTTGTCGACAGCGGCGGCCAGTCGCTCGGGCTGGGCGTTGTGGGCATAGCGTGCATATTGCAGATCTTGATCGCGTGCGTCAGGTTCTTTGAAAGAAATAACACCTGAAAATAGTCGGCCATCCACCTCGGGCAAAACCACATGCATTGCAAGATCGCTGGGCGACAGACCCCGGTCGGCTTCTGCCCAAGCGGATTGGGTTGAGGTGGCCAGTGCCACTTGAAACACTGGCACCCCGGCGGCATCCAGCGGGGAGGCGCCATCTTTGCCCTTGCCTGAAAAAGATGTGGCGTTGACGACTGCGTCTGGTGCCAGCGCGTGCAATTGTTGTGCGAGCCATTTGGCGGCCTCGGGGGCTTTGAGAGAGGGAACAAACAGGCCGTAGACGTCAAAGCCTCGTTTCTCAAAGGCGTCAAAAAGGGCCTCTATCGGGCTGGTATCCCCAGCGCTGAGAAACGAGCGGTAAAAGGTGATTGCCACGCGCGGCGCCGCGGGGTCGGTTGCGTCGGTTTTTTGGGGGGGGGCGAGCCCCTGTTTTGGGGACCAAAACCCGTACATTGGCAGCGCTTTGTCACCAAGCACCGGGGTGGCATAGAGGCCGGCTGCCAGTGCAAGCTGTGCTAGGGCGGCATGGGCGGCCACTGGACCGCCGGTGGCGCAGAGGTCGCCCAATCGGCGCAGAGTGGATATCGGCAGCGTCGACAACTCGTCCAACTGTGTATCCTGACGCCCGTCGGCGGGCAGGACCGCCAAAGCAATCCCTTTTTCACGTGCCAGCGCAGCTACGCATTGCAGCCCATAAGGCCAATAGGGCACGCCACCGATTAAACGGATTAGAATGCCGCGTGCCGCATGCAGCGTGTTGTCTATATAGGTGTCGACAGACAGCGGATGTTTAAGGGCCACCAGGTTTGCCAATCGCAGACTGGGCATATCTGCGCCGACAGTGGTTTTGGCACGCCGCCAGCCAGACGCAAATGCGCCCAAGTCGCTGTCTGAGAGCGACAATACCACAAGGTCTGCCGGTGTCTGGCGCAGGTCTTGTGGTGTGTCTGCCTGATCGAGGCTGTGGCTTTCGCGAAAGATAACATGCATTTTGCGTCAGGCACCCAGCGCCGTTCGGATTGCTTCGAAATTGATATCGTCATGCTCGGCAATAACCACAACCCTACCTTGTCGTGGCTCATTCGGCGCCCATGGGCGGTCGAACTGGGTGCGCACTCTTGCGCCCACCGCCTGCACCAACAGCCGCATGGGTTTTCCGGTCACTGCCGCATAGCCTTTGACGCGCAGTATGTTTTGTTGTTTTGCCATGATTTCTATCTTTGTCGCCAGTGTCGAGGCGTCGGTCTGTTCGGGCAGGGTGACCACGATGCTGTCGAAATCCTCGTGATCGTGATCATGGGCGCTGTCGTGATGCGACGGACGGGCGTCGAGGTCATCCTCGGCGGCGGCGCCAAGTCCAAGGATCACCCGGGGATCGACCGTGCCCTCGGCCACCTCGATCACTGGCAGCGGGCGGTGGGCTTCGGCGGCGATCAATGCGCGGGCAGCGGCGACACCTTCGGGACCTGCAAGGTCTGGTTTGGTCAGTACAATAATATCGGCGCAACTGATTTGATCTTCAAACACTTCTGATAGCGGGGTTTCATGATCTATATTGCCATCAGCGGCGCGCTGGGCATCGACGGCTGCCACATTTGTGGCAAACCGCCCGGCGGCAACAGCTTCGGCATCGGCCAGCGCAATCACCCCGTCGACGGTGATGCGCGACCGGATTGCGGGCCAGTCAAAGGCTTTGAGCAGGGGCTTAGGCAGCGCCAACCCCGAGGTTTCGATCAGGATATGGTCGGGCCGAGGGGAGAGCGCCATCAAGGCTTCGATGGTGGGAATGAAATCATCGGCCACAGTGCAACAGATGCACCCATTGGCCAGCTCAACGATGTTCTCGGCAGGGCAGTCGGGAATGGCGCAGGATTTTAGAATCTCGCCGTCAACCCCGACGTCGCCAAATTCATTGACAACCACCGCCAGACGTTTGCCTTGGGGGTTCTGCATCAGGTGGCGGATCAACGTGGTTTTACCTGCTCCCAGAAAACCGGTGATGACAGTGACGGGGAGTTTCGACAGATCAGGCATTGGGGATCTCCAGTGGCGGTATGCGCGCAATACAGTTTTTACGGAAATGTTCGGGGCGCTCGCGCCACGGAACAACACCGTCTTGAGTGGCTTGATACTTGGTGACACCCTCTATGATCGCGTCCAGATGCGACACTTCATGCAGGTTTCCGTAAACATAGGTCCAGCGTCCCGGACCGCGCAGAGCAATCGAGCAGCCGTTCGAGCAGTTCGACAGGCACGTTACGTCGCGCAGCGTGACACCAGCAGGCAAAGGCTGGCTGGATAGCTGCTGCAGCAATTGCCGGCCGGGTCGCACGGGGTTTGCGTCATCAGACTGGCCGCGACGACATTTGGTGCAAACAAGAATTTCAACGCGGCGCTCTGTCAAGGGAGCGGGGCCAGTGGTGTGTATCTTAACGGCATACGCTGTCGCTCCTTATATTCGGGTATAGAACGAAGGAGAGATGGCGGGGACCACAAAGGCCGGACCCGTCACCAGAACACCCCGTCCAGCTCACGTCTTATAAGTTGGCAGGTCTCCCGGCTTGCAGATCTCAGAGCCTTGGCTCTTATGGTCACTCACCCTTCCCGACAATAGTCAGTGGCCTGTGAGCGCCCTCTCTGGTCACGGTCGCGGGGGCGGCTGCGTTTATTTGTCATGGCGCAAGGCCACACGCATTCCCTTTTCACCTGTCAACGACAGGAACCAACCATTTGTGCTTGCGCCGTCAAAGACCTTGTTGTCAAGCGCAACTGATCCGATAGGCGCGAAAGTGGTGAAGCTGTGGACGCAATGTCTGTTTTAGACAACCGTTTCGGCGCTCTGCCGCAAATATTTTGGACGGAGGCTTCACTTTGGGAAAGGGAACCACAAATTCATGCCCGTATAATAGGGACCGTATAATAGAGACTATATAATAGAGACTGCTAAGTAATTTTACTGTAAACTGGATAAATAACCAATTTCCTTGGTTGAAAAATGTGCTTTGTATGGGCGTTACCCACGCTGTTGGCTGTGACTAAAGAGTGGCTTCTGGGTCGTTTTTGAATTTTTGCATTCAAATGTGCCTATTTCCCGAATCGCTTGTGGGTCGTTATGCTGTCTAAGAGTTGGTTATGTTTAGGA
>Ga0206130_10001638_pt1 | contig 32181 bp, 31 predicted proteins | sample Helgoland_Spring_9_FD_148637 | JGI IMG/M metagenome (GOLD analysis project Ga0206130, IMG submission 148637) | Pelagic subsurface seawater microbial communities from Kabeltonne, Helgoland, North Sea - Helgoland_Spring_Bloom_20160512_1 | ecosystem: Environmental > Aquatic > Marine > Epipelagic ...
AAGTAGTTGCAGAAGCACGCGGAAGAAACTTATTTTTCTCCACAGATGTGGAGAAAGCCATAGAAGAATCTCAAATGATTTTTATGGCAGTTAATACCCCTACCAAAACCTATGGAGAAGGTAAAGGCTTTGCAGCCGATCTTACTTTTGTAGAAAAATGTGCAAGACAAATAGCCGTAGTTGCTACTTCCGATAAAATTGTAATCGAAAAATCGACTTTACCCGTTCGTACAGCCGAAAAAATAAAAGAAGTCTTAAGTTCTAATACAAAAGGAGTTCATTTTGAAGTTCTTTCCAACCCTGAGTTTTTGGCTGAAGGAACTGCGATTCAAGACCTGTTTAAGTCCGACAGAGTTCTTGTTGGGGGTGATGATACAAAAACTGGAAAAGCTGCGGTAGCTGCTTTAGTTTCAATTTATTCAAATTGGATCCCAAAAGAAAAAATACTTATTTCAAATGTATGGTCTTCCGAGCTTTCAAAACTCGCATCAAATGCGATGTTAGCTCAGCGCATATCATCAATTAATAGTTTGTCTGCACTTTGCGAAAAGTCGGGTGCTGACATTGAAGAGGTTTCCAAAGCAATTGGAATGGACTCAAGAATAGGCCCAAAATTTCTAAAAGCATCGGTTGGCTTTGGAGGAAGTTGTTTTCAAAAAGATATTTTGAATTTAGTATATCTCTGCAAACATTATGGATTAGAAGAAGTAGCCGAATATTGGCATCAGGTAGTTAAAATAAACGACTATCAAAAAAATCGATTTGCTAAAAAAATAATTTCTGGACTAAACGGATCTGTCAATAAAAAAAAAATAACTCTGTTGGGCTGGGCGTTTAAAAAAGACACTAACGATTCAAGAGAATCTGCAGCAATTTATGTAGCCGATTTTTTACTAGAAGAAGGAGCAGAGCTACATGTTTTTGATCCTATGGTAAAAGAAGCCCGAATTTATCAGGATCTAACCAATCTATGGGAAGTCAGAAATGATTCGAAAAAAGAAATAGAATCCAAACTAAAACGTTGTACTGTTCATAAGGAACATAATTTAGCTTTAGAGAGCTCTTTTGCAGCAGCAATTCTAACCGAATGGGATGAATTTAATTCCTATGACTGGGATTCTATAGCCGATAAAATGATGCAACCAGTAAAGATTTTTGACGGGAGGAACGTTTTGGAATTAAATAAAAATATTAATCAATATTACATTGGGAAATGAAATCCGAAAACCCATTAGTTAAAGTATTTAAAATACTTTCAAAAAAACAAAGAAAGAGGTTTTATCTAATTCTATTTTGTTTGTTTGTTGGAATGATCCTAGAGGCTTTTGGGATAGGTATTATTTTACCTGTTCTTAACATAATTGTATCTCCGGAGAGCTTAAAACAATATGTTTGGCTTAATGATTTTTTTAATTCGATAAGTTTAATTAATAATCAACAAATAATTATTTTCGCTCTTATTCTGCTTATAGGAGTCTATTTTTTTAAGTCTTTATATCTCGTTTTATTAAGTTATTACCAGAACAGATATATTTCATTTATCTCATCTCAAATTTCAAACCGCTTGTTTAAAAATTATCTTAATCAAGACTTTATGTTTCATAATGAGCGCAATTCATCGGAGCTTATAAAAATGTTTCAAGTTGAAATAAACATGGTCACTTCTTTATTGTTATCAGGAGTTATTTTAATAACAGAAATTGCGATTGTGATAGCCATAATTTCAACCCTGTTTTTTGTAGAACCAAGTGGCACTATTTTTATAATTATTTTTTTCTTGGTATTTGGTTCTGTTTTCTATTATTTTTCAAGAAATAAATCATCTGCCTGGGGGATTATAAGACAACAGGAAGACAGTAAAATCTCTAAATTAATCATGGAAGGATTGAATGGGATTAATGAAGTTTTTCTTTTAGGGAAAGAGCATTTTTTTCACAGTCGACTAGTTCGGTATAATAAAACTAAAGCAATAATTAATTCAAATAAAATAACTTTAGGTCAGATTCCAAGATATTACTTAGAGTTTATTTCAATAGTTTCTTTAGTAGGATTTATATTAATAATGATTATTAATGATAAAGATTTAAATGATATTATCTCAATAGGCGGAGTTTTCATAGCTGCTACATTTCGCGTTTTACCTTCTATAAATAGAATTATAAGTTCCTTACAACAAATTAAATATTATAAAAGTAGTGTTGATATAGTAAGTAGAGATTTGAATTTAGTGGGTCTTCCAATTGTAGATAAAAAAGATCAAACAGAAATTCCTTTTCAACACAAATTACAATTGAATCAAGTTTCATTTAGCTACCCAAAAAGTGAATCTTCTATTTTTGAAAATCTTAACTTTGAATTAAACCACGGAGAAGTTGTAGGAATTATTGGCCCATCTGGTGTTGGTAAAAGTACGTTTACTAATTTGATTGTAGGCTTTCTCAATTCCTTTGAAGGAGATTTTAAAGTTGACGGAAAGCGGATTGACAAATACAATGCTGAAAATTGGCGAAAACAATTGGGCTATGTGTCTCAAAGCATCTACCTAACAGACGATACCATAAGAGCTAATGTAGCCTTTGGAGAAGAACCAGATGAGATTGACGACTTACGAATAGAAAAAGCCATTAGAAAAGCTCAATTGTATAATTTCATACAAGGGTTACCAGAAAAACTAGACTCCATAGTAGGGGAGCGAGGAGCTCAGCTGTCTGGTGGACAACAACAAAGAATTGGGATTGCAAGGGCACTATATCACGATCCTAAACTATTGATATTAGACGAGGCAACAAGTGCCCTAGATGAAGAAACCGAAAAAGAAGTTATGAAAGCGGTAGAAGGACTTAAAGGCGAAATGACTATATTAATCATAACCCATCGACTTTCGACACTTAGTTGTTGTGACAAGATCTATAAAGTTGATCAAAAAAAGTTAGTAGAACAAACCATCAGTTAAAATGAATAAATCAGTGTATTTCAGTCATGAATCGGCAGTAATAGATCAAGGAAGTATAATTGGTCGGGGAACCAAAATATGGCACTTTAGCCACATCATGTCTAACGCTATTATTGGGAAGTTTGTTAAATTCGCATTTTAATTAAAATATTAATGACAAAGTATATTGTATTTGATCGAGATGGCACGCTTATTAAACATATTCCATATTTATTTGAACCAAATAAAGTTGAATTATTACCAACAGTAAAAGAATCATTTAAATTATTAAAAAGTAATGGATTTATTTTTTTTTTACATACAAATCAATCTGGAATTTCTAGAAATTTTTTTAAAATAGAGGATGCGATTTTATGTAACAATAAACTTATAGAACTCCTTGGAATGGGTAAAAAAATTTTTCAAGAAATTTGTATTGCTGAAGATTATCCGGCTAAAGAAGATTCATACAGAAAACCCTTACCAAAATTTGGTTTTGAAATTATTGAAAAATATAAAATAGATAAACAAAATCTTTTTTATATTGGAGACTCTATAAGTGATTTAGAAACTGCATTAAATATAGGTTGTAAATGTTTTGGAGTCAATACAGGGTTAGTTGATTTAAAATCTTCTAATAAAAATAAAATAAGATTTGATATTTCAGAAAACTTATATGAATTGGTAAATAAAATTCTTAAAAATTAATGGAACCAGTAATAATTTTAGCTGGTGGATTTGGCACACGTTTAAGTAGTGTGTTAAATGGTTTGCCTAAGCCAATGGCAGATATAAATGGGACTCCTTTTCTAGAATTATTAATTAAAAATTTAATTAAAAACGGCTATTCTGATTTTATTTTATCACTTCATTATAAAGCAGAACAAATAGTTGATTATTTTAAAAATAAAAATTATAAAATCAGGTTTGTAATTGAGCCAAAACCTTTAGGAACTGGAGGAGCTGTATCTTATATTATAAATAAATTTTCATTAGAAAAATTTATTTATGTAGTGAATGGAGATAGTTGGATGGACTCGGGTTATTCAAATTTTAAAAATGAAAACAGAAATATCATTTCTCTTGTAGAAATTAACGATATATCTAGATATGGGAAGGTTGAGATGGATAAAAAAAATCGAATAGTCAAGTTTTTAGAAAAACAAAATAAAGCCGAACAAGGAATCATAAATTCTGGCTTTTATAAATTAGAATCAAATATTTTTAAAAAATCTAACCTTGAGTCATATTCAATTGAGAGTGAACTTTTCCCCAATTTGGTATTAAAAGAAAATTTATATGGAGAAATTATTAAAACTACTTTTACCGATATAGGAGTTCCTGAAGATTACTATGAGTTCTGCAAATTAATCAATAAATAATGATAGAAGAAATAACCAGTCAGATTAAAGAATCAATTGACATTAAAAATAAAATTTTAGATTCTCCAATTGTTTTAGAAATGATTAAATCGATGGCTGAGAAATCAATCGAGTCACTTAATAATGGGGGTAAAATAATTTTTTGTGGAAACGGAGGAAGTTTTGGAGATTCTCAACATTTAGCTGCTGAATTTACATCTCGACTTAGATTTGATAGATCACCCCTAGCATCAATAGCTTTAGGTACAAATAGTTCTAATTTAAGTGCTATTGGAAACGATTACGGTTATGATAAGGTTTTCACAAGAGAACTTTTAGCACTAGGAAAAAAAGAAGATATTTTTATTCCAATTTCAACAAGCGGAAATAGTCCAAACGTTATTGACGCAATCAAATCTGCAAAATCTTTAGGAATCCAAGTTCTCGGACTTTGTGGGGGAAATGGAGGTAAAATGATAGATCTCTGTGATTGTTTAATTGTACCAAGCGATAAAACTGAAAAAATTCAAGAAAGTCATATAATGATTGGTCATATTTTTTGTGGTTTAGTTGAATCTTTAATTTTTAAAAAATAATAAATGAATATAAGCGATAGTATTTATCAAATTAATTTTAACAAGTCTATTAAAGATGCTTTGATTAAAATCAACAAAAATACTCTTGGAATTATTTTTATAATTGACGATACTAGTAAGGTATTAGGATGTGCAACGGATGGTGATATTAGAAATAAATTAATTAGTGGAGTAAAACTTACTGATAATATTAATTTATGTTTAAACAGAAAATTTACTTACTGTTTAGAAGATACAGATAGAGAGAGTGTAATTAAACTATTTGATACTAATATTAACGCGATACCTTTGTTAAATAAAAAAAATGAGCTAATTAAAGTATTAACTCCGTCAAATTTCCCGTTAAATAATGAAAATAATATTATCGCTAGATCTAAGTCGCCAGTTAGAATTAGTTTTGGAGGTGGAGGATCAGATTTAACACATTATTTTACTAAATCATCTGGAGGCGCAGTAATAAACTCCTCAATTTCATTGTATTCACATGCAACTCTAATTAAAAATTCTAACAATAAAATAATTATTTTTTCAGAAGATTTAAAAGAAACTTTAAAAGCAAACGATTTAAAATCAGCTTTAAAACAAAAAAACAAAATGGGTTTAATTATGAGTATAATTGAACTAATTAATCCTCAATTTGGATTTGAATTGCATATTAGGTCAGATTTTCCTGTTGGATCTGGGTTGGGAGGTTCTGCGGTAGTTATTTCGGCAATAATAGGATGTTTTAATGAATTTCGGATTGATAAATGGACTAAATATGAAATAGCTGAAATGGCTTATCAGGCGGAAAGATTATCGTTTAAAATTTCTGGCGGTTGGCAGGATCAATATGCTACGGTATTTGGTGGCATAAATTTTATGGAATTTAAAAGTATGAGAAATGTTATTCATCCATTAAAAATTAGCGATGAAACACTTCTTGAATTAAAAGAAAACTTAATTTTATGTGACACATGTTCTACTCATGCATCAAGTGATATTCATGATGATCAAAAAAAACAGTTAAATGATCAAAAAAGCATTGAGAAATTAGTTTTAAAAAATGTAGAGCTGACTTATGAAATTAGAGATTCATTGTTAAGAGGTGATTTATCAAGTATAGGAAAGTTTTTAGACAGAGCATGGAGCTATAAAAGAAAATTTAGCAATAAGATTTCTAATAAAAGATTAGATAAAATATATAATACTGCATTAAAAAATGGAGCTTTAGGAGGGAAGTTATTAGGAGCAGGGGGTGGAGGTTTTTTCATTTTTTTCTGCGACCCAATAAAAAGATATAATTTAATTAAAGAGTTAGAATTATTAAATACCAAAATTGTAAACTTTGAATTTGAAAATGAAGGATTAAAATCCTGGAAAGTAAGAAACTAATATGAAAATAGATGAATTTGATATTAATAATCGACGTTGTTTCATTATTGCGGAAATAGGAAACAATCATAACGGAAGTTACGATAGGGCTATTAAAATGATAGACTTAGCTATTGAAATGAAAGTTGATTGTGTGAAATTTCAAATGCGTCATTTAGACCAAGTTTATAGAAAAAAATCATTAACTAAGTCAGGTGAAGATTTAGGAACAGAATATATTATTGATCTTTTAGATCGATTTGAACTCTCAATTGATGAGCATAGAAGTATTTCAGAGTATTGTAAAAAAAAGGGCATATTATATATGTGTACTCCATGGGATTTAAAAAGTATTGAAGTACTTGAATCATTTGGTGTAAAAGCTTATAAAGTTGCATCCGCGGATCTTACTAATCTTCCACTTTTGGATCAATTATCAAAAACAAATAAGCCTTTAATATTATCCACTGGAATGAGTAAGGTTGAAGAAGTTAAGCAAGTAAAATTGTTCTTAGATAAAAGAAATGTTGAATTTGTGTTTTTACATTGCAATAGTACATATCCTGCTCCATTTTACGACATAAACTTAAATTGGATAAAATCTTTAAAGAAAATTCATCCTATTGTAGGTTATTCGGGGCATGAGAGAGGAACTTCCGTATCTATGGCAGCAGTAACATTAGGGTGTTCTGTTTTAGAAAGACATTTTACGTTGGATAGAGAAATGGAAGGGCCTGATCATGCTGCTAGTTTAGAATTTCAAGAATTTAAGTCTTTAATTGAAGGAGTTAGAGAAATTGAACAAGCATTAGGTTCTGGGAGAAAAAGAAAATTAAGTCAAGGAGAAATGATTAATAGAGAGAATCTAGGTAAAAGTTTAGTTTCTAGCATTAATTTAAATAAAGGAACAATTCTTAAACCCGAGCATATAAAAATATTAAGTCCAGGACAAGGTCTTTCCCCTTTGCGATATGACTCTTTAATTGGTAAAAAATTAAAAAGAGATATGCTCGAAGAAGATTTTTTTTATAACAGTGATTTAGAAAAAGAATTCAATTTTTCAAAAGATTATAATTTTAATAGACCTTGGGGAATTCCTGTAAGATATCATGATTTTTCTCAGTACTACGAAATGGCAAAACCTGATTTTTTTGAATTTCATCTTTCTTATTCAGACATGGATTTAAATCCCTCAGATTTTTTAGAAAAATCATATGATTGTGGATTTGTGGTTCATGCTCCTGAATTATTCAAAGAAAGTCATTTAATGGATTTAGCAACTCCTAACAAGGAACATAGAAAATATTCGATGGAACAAACTCAAAGAGTTATAGATATTACTAGAAATCTTAATAAGTTTTTTCCAAATGAAAAAAGACCTATGATTGTTGCTAATATTGGTGGATTTAGTATGGATAAGCCAATTCCTAAGTCTGAGACAAAAAAATATTATAGTCAGTTTTTCCAAAGTTTATCCGAACTTGACACTGAAGGTGTTGAAGTCATCCCTCAAACTATGGCTCCATTTCCATGGCATTTTGGAGGGCAACGACACCAAAATATTTTTGTTGAAATTGAAGAAATAGTTCATTATTGTGAAAAATACAATATTAGAATGTGTTTCGATATTTCACACAGTATGTTGACTTGTAATTATCTTAAAAAAGATTTTTATGACTTTTGTGAAAAGATATCTCCTTACACAGCATATCTTCATTTAGGAGATGCTAGCGGAGTAAATGGAGAAGGTTTACAAATCGGAGAAGGTGAAATAGATTTTAAAAAGTTTAGTAAAATATTAAATAATAAATGTCAAAATATTGGTTTTATTCCTGAAATATGGCAAGGTCATAAAGACATGGGTAAAGGTTTTTGGATTGCACTAGAAAAACTTAATGGTTTAATATAATGAAAAAGGATATTATATATGGATTTATAACTGTAAGAACATCTTCAACTAGATTACCTAATAAATGCCTTTTACCCTTAGGTAATAATAGTGTTCTAGAGCACGTTATTAAAAGGTGTTTATTTTATGGTATTGAGCCTATTGTTTGTACAACTTCTCATTATAGTGATGATGTAATTGAAGAAATGTCAAACAAATTAAATATAAAATGCTTTAGGGGGTCTTCAATAAATAAGTTAAAAAGATGGGCTGATTGCGCTAATTATTATAATATAAAAGATTTTCACACTGTGGATGCAGATGACCCTTTTTTTGATGGCGACGAAATGAAAATTAGTATTAATAAATTAAGAGAAGGTAATTATGATATTGTGTCTCCTACAATTTATTCTTCAAATGGTGGCGCTAGTGTTGGCTACTCACTAAAATCAAAGATTGTTTTAGAAGCTGTAAAAAAGACTAATAATTCAACTGATACAGAGATGATTGAGAGTTTTTTATATGACATTGATAATTTAAAAATTCATAATTTACAGGAGTATATAATTCGCCCTCAAGAAGTTAGATTAACATTAGATTACGAAGAAGATTATCTCTTACTAAAAGTAATTATACAAATTTTAGGTAAAAATATTTCTAGAAATAAGATTGATAATTTATTTGTTAATAACCCAGACTTATCTAAAATTAATTGGTTTAGAAATATAGATTGGAAGGCAAAACAAAATTCAAAAATAAATAATGGAAATAAGTAAATTAATTGATAATGTTAATAATCCGTTTGGTAAGTATAACGGTAATGAAATTAAATATATACTTCAAGCTTTAGATTCAGAAAGTGATGAAACTAGGAAAATTTCTTGGGTTCAAAGGTTTGAAGAATCATTTGCTGAAAAAGTTGGTGTTAAATATGCTATTGCTGTAAACACTGCTACTTCAGGATTACATGCTGCATTATTTGCTGCAAGAGTTGAAGAAGGTGATGAGGTTATACAGCCAAGTAAAACAGTAGTTATGGATGCCTATGTAACTATTCATCTTGGTGCTATTCCTGTTTTTGCAGATATAGACCCACATTCATGGAATATTTCTTTGGATGATATCGAAAAAAAAATAACGCCAAAAACTAAAGCAATTATTGTAGTTTCATTGTATGGTTTACCTGTTGATATTGACCCGATAATGAAGCTAGCAAAAAAGCATAATTTATTGGTCATAGATGATTCTGCAGAAACTATGGTTTCACTATACAAAGATAAGCATGCTGGGACTCACGCTGATATTGGAGTCTACAGTTTTGAAAAGACTAAACATATGACTTCAGGCAGTGAAGGAGGTATGATAGTGACTAATGATAAAAAATTAGCAACACTTGCTAGAAAATTTGCGGGGATTGGATATAAAGGCCTTACTGCATCTGCAGGAAGAACTAGCTTAGCAGCTACAACTTATCAGAATCCAGAATATGAAAGATTTGATTTGATAGGTTTGAATTATAGAATGAATCAGATCACTGCTGCTTTGGGATTGGCTCAATTAGAGAGAATAGATTTTCTAGTAAATAGAAGAATGAAAATAGGTGAAATGTTTTTAAAGGCTATAAAAAATTGTGAATGGTTAATTAGTCAGGAAATACCTAAATATTCAAATCATAGTTATTATACTTTTGGGGTTAGGTATCTTGGAGACTCAAAAAAAGGAATTAGCTGGAAAGAATTTTATAAATCCTATAAAGAAATGGGTGGTGATGGTTTTTACGCTTGTTGGAAACCTCCTTACTTAGAACCTTCTTTGAAAGGAAAAAAAATGGGTAATCAAACCTTTGTTGATGGTTTATGTCCAGTAGCAGAAGAGTATCAAAAGAATCTTATGGTATTTAAAACCAATTATAGAGATTTGAAAGAGGCTGAGGAAAAAACACTAATATTAAGTAAACTTATTGATAAAATTGGAAGAGATTAACCAACAATCAAAATTGGAATTTGGAATAGTTCAAGGTAGATTAATTGAATCCCCTGCTGGATTAATTCAGTATTTTCCTAAAGATAACTGGGAAGATGAGTTTAGTATTGCATCTTCACTATCAATTGAAAATATTGAGTTGATTGCAGATAGGGAATATAATTCAAATAACCCCATTTGGACTGATGAAGGACTCGATAAACTAATAAATTTATCTCTGAACAAAAATGTAAATATTCATACAGTTTGTAATGATCATATTATTAATTATTCTTTAATAAATAATAATGATATTTTAAATCAAAATTTGATGTTAATTGAAATTTCAAAAAAACTTAACTGTAATAAATATATACTGCCATTTTTTGAAGAATCCGAGTTAAATATGTCTAATTTTAAAGAGTTTATTAAACCATTAAGAATAATTGCTGAAGCATGTCAAAAAGCAAACTTGATTTTGTGTATTGAGACAATTTTAAATGGAAAGGAGTTATTAGTTCTGTTAAATGAAATAAACCACATCAATGTAAAAGTTGTTTTTGACACTGGCAATAGAATAGCTTTTGGTCATGACCTTTATCAAGATATAATTTTATTGAATAATCATATTGAACATATTCACATTAAAGATAAAAATATTAATAATGAAAATGTTTTATTAGGATCAGGTCTAGTTAACTTCTTACAAGTTTTTAAAGCTCTTAATAACATTAATTATAAAAAATCTTACACATTTGAAACAGTAAGAGGCTCGTCCCCAACAAATACATGTAAACACAATATTTCTTTTATTAATTATTTTTATAATGAAGCTCATGGAAAATTTTAAATATAAAAAAGTATTATTTATTGGATTGGGCGGAGCAGGACAAAGACATCTTAGAATCTTTCAAGATTTATTACCAATTGAAACTAAGTTTCTTGCTTTTAGATCAAAGTCATCAACTCCACTTCTCAAAAAAGATTTTACTGTAAATACTAAAAGTAATTTAAAAAAAAAATATAATTTACAAGAGTTTGATTCGCTTGAATCTGCTTTCGAACAGAAACCAGATCTTACGGTTATTTCTACTCCATCTTCTTTACATGTTGATTATATGATTAGTGCTGTGAAAAGTGGAAGTTCAGTTTTTGTTGAAAAACCATGGTCTGATAATCTTAATAATTTTGACATTTTTAGTCAATTAATTTTAAATAAAAAACTAGCTTTTAACATTTCATTTCAAAGAAGATACCATCCTCAAATTTTTGAAGTCAATAAATTTATTAAAGATGGTAAATTAGGGAAGCCAATATCGGCTTCATTTAATGTTTTTTCAAATGTTCCTTTTTGGCATCCATATGAAGATTGGAAAAAATTATATGCTGTCAATTTAAATTTAGGTGGAGGAGTTTTATTAACTGAAATTCATGAAATTGATTTAATTTATTGGTTTTTTGGATTGCCTAAAGAAGTTTTTTGCATTGGAGGTAATAGAAGTGTAGAAAAATTAGATGTAGAAGACACAACTCAAATTATTTTAATTTATGAGGGTTTTTCTGTAAACATCACTTTATGTTTTATGCATAAAAAACAGTCTAGAAATTTTCATATAGCTGGGAATAATGCTGACATTACTTGGGATGATTCAAATAAAGAATTAATAATATCATCTTTTAATAATGAATCAGATTGTCTAATTGATAAAAGTTTAATTGAAAATGACGATATGTTTTTTAATCAAGCAAAAAAATTTATTTCTAATTGGAGTGATAACGATACAGAAATTGCATTAAACTCAGCTTCTAGTTCATTAGCAATAGTTGAAGCTGCAAAAAAATCATTAAGTTCTGGAAAAAAAGAAAAAATTGAAAATCACTTAATATTATTATAACATGAGTCTTTTAAAAAAATTCAATAATCTAGGCAAAAATGCACTGATTACAGGTGCATGCGGATTACTAGGGGAAAAACATTCCTTAGCTCTTCTTGAAACGGGAGCATCTATTGTTTTAACTGATATTGATATGAATCTTTTAAAAAAGACCAAAAACCATTTAGAATCTAAAAACTTCAAAGGTAAAGTAATGTGTTATTTAATGGATGTTAGTCAAGAGCTCAGTATTACAAATGTTTTAAATAAGTTAAATAAAGACAATGTAAGAATCGATATACTAATAAACAATGCTGCTATAAATCCAAAACAAGCTTCCTTAAAGGATAATGTTAGAATCACAAGACTTGAAAATTTTTCTTTAGACACATGGAATTTAGAACTTTCTGTTGGCTTAACAGGCGCTTTTCTCTGTAGTAAAATTTTTGGATCAGAAATGGCAAAAGATAAAAAAGGGGGAGTAATATTAAATATTGCATCTGATTTATCTGTAATTGCACCAGATCAAAGAATTTATAAAAAGAAAGGATTAGAACATAATCTACAAGCAGTAAAACCAGTAACTTATTCAGTAATTAAAGCAGGATTGATCGGTTTAACACGTTATTTATCCACATATTGGCCTGAAGATGGAGTTAGGGCAAATGCGCTTTCGCCAGGAGGAGTATATACAAATCAAGATCCAGATTTTGTAAAATCTTTAACGAATTTGATTCCTATGGGAAGAATGGCAAAACCTGATGAATATATTTCAGCTGTACAATTTTTATGTTCAGATGCATCTGCTTATATGAATGGACAAAATATTGTAATAGATGGAGGTAGAAGTGTGTTATAAATATTCATTTGAAAAAAACCAAAATTAGAACTTAGAAATAAAAAGCCATTCTAGTATTTGAAATTATTCGTTAATTTTAACTAAACTTTAGAATTTTTACATCAAGATAAATATGAAAATCAAGGATAAACTAAAAAATAAAACAATTTTAGTCACAGGTGGTGCTGGCTTTATTGGGTCAAACTTATGCGAAGAACTACTCCGTTTAGGCAACAAAGTAGTTTGTCTAGACAATTTTTCCACTGGAAAAAGAGAAAATTTAGAAGAGCCATTAAAGGATTCTGATTTTAAGCTAATCGAGGGAGACATCAGAAAACTAGAAGATTGTTTAAAAGCAACCAAAGATGTGGATTATATTTTACATCAAGCTGCATTGGGTTCAGTGCCTAGATCAATTAAAGACCCAATCACATCTAATGATGTAAATGTGAGTGGTTTTTTAAATATGCTGGTAGCTGCAAGAGATAATGGAGTGAAAAGATTTGTGTTTGCAGCGAGTTCATCAACTTATGGTGATTCTGAATCAATGCCTAAAGTAGAAGATGTCATTGGTAAGCCTTTATCTCCCTATGCGATTACAAAATACGTCAATGAGTTGTATGCAGATATTTTTTCTAAAACTTATGGTTTAGAAACTATCGGCTTACGCTATTTTAATGTATTTGGTAGAAAGCAAGATCCCAATGGTGCCTATGCAGCAGTAATACCAAAATTTGTCAGCCAATTGATGAAGGGTGACTCCCCAGTGATTAATGGAGATGGAAATTATTCAAGAGACTTTACATACATTGATAATGTGATACAAGCGAATTTGTTAAGCCTTGTCACTACCAATGAAAAAGCAATTAACACAGTCTATAATGTAGCTTACGGTGATCGTAATACTCTAAATGATTTAATGAGTTGCCTAAAGGAGTATTTATCTGAGTTCGATTCTAAAATTTCAACTGCAGAGGTTATTTACGGACCTAATAGAGCAGGTGATATTCCTCATTCCCACGCAAGCGTAGATAAAGCAAAACAATTACTACATTATAATCCACAGTTTTCACTCCAAAAAGGCCTAAAAGAGGCTGTGAAATGGTATTGGGGAAATTTATAAAAGAATGAAAAAAGATAAAATAGCAATCATCGGTTTAGGATATGTAGGTTTGCCATTGGCAAGATTATTTGCTACTAAATATTCAGTAGTTGGATTTGATATTAATAAAGATAGAATATCCGAATTACTATCTGGTATTGATTCAACTTTAGAGGTTGATAACGAAATATTACAATCTGTTTTAGTAAGTGATTCTTCAGAATCTAATGGATTGTTTTGCACCAATCTATTAGATAAAATTAAAGATTGTAATTATTATATTATCACAGTGCCAACACCTGTTGATAAAAATAATAGACCCACTTTAACTCCTCTAATTAAAGCAAGTGAAACGGTAGGCGCTGTTTTAAAAAAAGATGATATTGTTATTTATGAATCTACAGTTTATCCGGGTGCCACAGAAGAGGATTGTATACCTGTATTAGAGAAAGTATCTGGATTGAAATTTAATCAAGATTTCTATGCCGGTTATTCTCCAGAGAGAATTAACCCAGGAGATAAAGAACATACAGTAGAGAAAATTTTGAAAGTTACTTCTGGTTCAAATCAAAAAGCTGGAAAAAAAGTTGATGATTTGTACAAATCTGTAATTACAGCTGGCACTCATTTGGCTCCATCAATAAAAGTAGCAGAAGCATCCAAAGTAATTGAAAATTCTCAACGTGATATAAACATTGCATTTGTAAACGAATTAGCTAAGATTTTTAACCTTTTAAATATTAATACTAATGATGTTTTAGAGGCCGCTAGTACCAAGTGGAATTTCCTTCCTTTTAAGCCAGGTTTGGTAGGTGGGCATTGTATTGGAGTAGATCCATATTATTTAGCTCAAAAAGCTCAAGAAAACGGCTATAATCCAGAGATTATTTTAGCTGGTCGGCGCTTAAATGATAGTATGGGAAATTATGTAGCTGGAGAATTGATAAGGCTTATGATAAAAAAAGACATTAAGGTGAAAAATTCTAAAATATTAGTTTTAGGATTTACTTTCAAAGAGAATTGTCCTGATATAAGAAACACTAAAGTTGTAGATGTTATAAGAAGTTTAAATAGTTATGAAACTAATGTTACTATATTCGACCCATGGGCTGACTCTTTAGAGGTAATGAAGGAATATAACATCAAATCTAACCAAAAAATCCCGCACACTAAGTTTGACGCAATTATTTTGACTGTGGCGCATAAAGAATTTTTAGAATTAGATTTTAGTACAATAACGAACTCAGATACGGTTATTTATGACGTAAAAGGAGTTTTAGGAATTAGTGTATCAGGGTCATTATAATATTAATTTATGAAAAAAAATGTTTTTCTTACTGGAACACGAGCTGATTATGGAAAGCTTAAATCATTAATTTAGATCTCTCAGAATTCTCATAATTTTGAAGTCCATTTATTTGTTACTGGAATGCATTTGAATAATTTATATGGATTTACTGTTAATGAAATAATAAATAATGGATTCAAAAATATTTTAGAATTAAAAAAACAATTAGAAACAGTATAATATGAAGAAGAAAATTTTAATTACTGGTGCTGCTGGTTTTATTGGGTCACATTTAGTGGAGAAATGTGTAGAATTAGGATATGATGTGAAAGCATTTACACATTATAATTCAAAAAATTCTTGGGGTTGGCTTGATAATAGTCCTTTTAAAAAAGATATTGAATTTGTGTCAGGTGATGTAAGAGATTATGATTCTGTATTTAATGCTATGAAAGGTGTAGATGGTGTTTTGCATTTAGCTGCATTAATTGGTATTCCGTACTCATATGTTTCCCCCTTAGCTTATATCCGCACAAATATTGAAGGAACTTATAATATAGTTCAAGCTGGTAGAGAATTGGAAACAGAAAACATAGTTGTCACTTCAACTAGTGAAACCTATGGAACAGCTCAATTTGTCCCGATTAGTGAACAACATCCTGCCGTGGGGCAATCTCCATATTCTGCCACAAAAATTGCAGCTGATGAAATTGCACTGAGTTATTATCGTTCATCTAATACTCCGGTAAAAATTGTTCGGCCATTTAACACTTATGGTCCTCGCCAGTCGGCAAGAGCTATTATACCTACTGTAATATCTCAAATTGCTAGTGGAATAACTGATCTTAAATTAGGGAATCTTTCTCCAACAAGGGATTTAACATTTGTCAAAGATACAGCCAAAGGATTTATTGATATTTTTGAGTCCGATAAACTTTGGGGTGAACCAACAAATATTGGGATGAGTGACGAAATATCAATAGGGGATCTTGTTTATAAAATTGCAGAGTTAATGGGGGTTGAAATCACCATTAATACAGATCAAGAACGAGTTCGCCCAGGAAAAAGTGAGGTAGAAAGATTGTTTTGTGATAATAATAAAATTTTAACTAACACAAATTGGAAACCAGATTATACTCTAGAATCAGGATTGCTTGAAACCATTGATTGGGTGAAAAAAAATATTGATGTTTTCAAACCAAATGTATATAACGTTTAATCTTATGAATTCTTTTATTGAAATAGCAGGGAGAAAAATCGGATTAGATTACGAACCATTAGTTATTGCTGAAATAGGCATTAATCATAATGGCTCTCTTGATATTGCCAAAAAAATAGTTGATGCTGCAGCAAGGGCAGGTGTTGAGTTAGTGAAACACCAAACACATATTGTAGCAGACGAGATGACCTCAGCTGCGAAAAAAGTAATTCCTGGACATACCAAGGAATCTATTTATGAGATTATGGAGTCTTGTTCTTTAAATGAAGAGGATGAGGTTGAATTACAAAAATATACGGAAGAAAAAGGAATGATATTTATTAGCACCCCTTTTTCTAGAGCTGCTGCTAATCGTTTGCAAAAGATGAATATTCCAGCTTATAAAATTGGTTCTGGTGAGTGTAATAATTATCCGTTGCTAAAACATATTGCTTCATTTGGTAAGCCAATTATTTTAAGTACTGGGATGAATACCATTGAAAGCATCCAAAAAGCGGTAGCTATTTTTAAGGAATATGATATTCCTTATGCATTACTTCATACAACAAATGTTTATCCAACGCCAGCTCGAATAGTACGTTTGGGAGCACTTACTGAAATTCAACTTGCATTCCCTGATACAGTTGTTGGTCTTTCTGATCATACAGTAAGCAATCATGCTTGTTTAGGTGCAGTTGTTTTAGGAGCTTCAATTTTGGAAAGACATTTTACAGACACTATGGAACGTAGAGGGCCAGACATTATCTGTTCGATGGATGAAATAGAATGTGCTGCTTTGATTGAAGAATCAAAGTTAATGAAACAAATGCGTGGCGGGAAAAAAGGTCCTGTTGAAGAAGAAAAACCAACTATTGATTTTGCATATGCAACAGTAGTCACGATTAAAGAAATTAAAGCTGGAGAGAAATTCACAAAAGACAATATTTGGGTAAAACGACCTGGTACTGGCGAAATTCTTGCAGAAAATTATGAAAATATATTAGAAAAAGAAGTAATTAATAATATTCCAAACGACACCTTTGTTTGTTGGAAAGATATAAAGAAATAAAATTATGAGAAAAGTATTTATATTAGTTGAAAGAAGAGCAGATTACAGTAGGTATAAACCAATTCTTGAAAAATTAAAAGCAGATCCATTTTTTGAAACTTATCTAGTTGTAACAGGTATATGTTTACTAGAAAACCACGGAAAAGATATTAGTTATATTGAAAATGATGGTTTTGAAATTAATGCAACCATTCCAATGTTTGATCTTGAGACTGAGGATAGTGGAGGTGAAATGGTTCGTTCAATGGCCCGAGTTTTATCAGGGGTTGTGACCGAATTAGAAAAAGCTAAGCCCGATGTGGTATTATCTGGATTTGATATTGGTGGTAATTTTGCAGTAACTGTTGCTGCTGCCCATATGAATATTCCAGTAGCGCATATTCAAGGAGGTGAAGTCACGGGTAGTATTGATGAAAGTATACGTCATGCAATGAGTAAGTTTTCACATATTCACTTCCCTGCAACAGAAGACGCTCGAAATAGATTGATTAAAATTGGTGAAAACCCAGAAGACATTTATGTTGTTGGTTGCCCCTCAATTGATGTGTTAGTGAATACCCCTTATGTTGACAAAGCTGTGCTAGAAGCAAAGTATAATTTAGATTTCTTTAAACCTTTTGTTATTATGATTCAACATCCTGTAACAACAGAAATGAAGTCTTCATTAGACCAAATCAAAGAAACGATTGATGTAATTAAGAGGATGGATATTCAAGCATTGGCATTACTTCCTAATAATGACGCTGGCCATTCAAAAATTATAGAAGAAATTAAAAATTCAGGGATCAAGTGGTATCCAAGTCTTTCTACAATTGATTTTATCAATATTTATAGAAATGCATGGGCATTAGTTGGGAATTCAAGTTCAGGTATTCATGAAACACCAACCTTCAAAATTCCTGCTGTGAATATTGGAAATCGCCAAATGGGGAGAGAAAGAGCAGCTAATGTTATTGACGTACCTAATAATGCAGACGCGATTGAGGCAGGTATTAATAAAGCTTTATTTGACGAAGAGTTTAGAGCGTTTGTAAAAACTCTTGAAAACCCATACGGAATTGGTAATTCATCGGAACAGATAGTTAAAATATTAAAAGAAGTTTCTTTCGAAGGGAAAATTCAGAAAGTATTTTATGAAGGATAAGAAGATTCTTATTATTGGCGGAGCAGGTTTTTTAGGGCAGGCTCTAATGAAACCACTGTTAAAAAATGGAATTTCTTTTTTTTATGCAGATTCAACACCTATTGCAGGAATGGAACAATATTTTGTTTCATTAAATGTTCTTGAAACTAATGATTTTGTGAATTTGGAAACAGATTTTACAACAGTTATAAATCTAACCGGTCAAGTAAGTAATCCTTCAAATTTATGTTTGGAATTAAATACAAAAGGAATTGATAATATTATAGATTTTGTTAAGAAAAATGATTTAAATTTTATTCAAGTCTCAACAATATCAGTATATGGTAGTTCAATTGATGAAGTAAACGAAGAAAGTAAGTTGAACCCAGAAACTAGTTATGGCAGTTTGAAAGCAATGGCAGAGTATTTAATTCAAAATAAATTATCTAAAGATAAATTTTCCATCATTCGACTCTCTAATTTATATGGAGATCAACAGCCTAAGGGAGTGCTTGCTTATTTATTGAGAAGTTTGAAGCAAAATGATGACATTTTTTTTAATAATGATGGTTTATTAAAAAGATATTTCCTAAATGTTGAAGATGCATCAAATTTGATTATTCAATTAAGCACTCACTTTAAAAGCGGAGTATATAATTACTTAGGAAATGACGTGTATAGTATTAAAGAGTTAATCAATTTATTGGAACAAAAATCAAATAAAACCTTAAATGTTTTTTACGAAAACAGTAAACCATGGGAAAATTTAGCAAACGTAAGTTCAACTAAAATTGATGTTGCTTTTGGTTATAAATATCAACATACACTTAATGAGTGGCTAACTAAACAGATTTAGATAATATGAATATTAATAAATTGGAACAATTTTTAATAAATGAAGAACAGTCAATTTTTAATTCAATGAAAAAAATTGATCAGAATAAGAACAAACTTTTATTTTTAATTGATAAATCAAAAACATTAATTGGTTCAATAACCGATGGTGATATTAGAAGATGGATTTTATCAGGAAAAGCATTATCTGAAGAGTCTTATAAAGCTTGCTATAAATCACCTTCTTTTGTTAATAAAGACTATACTATCCAAGAGGTTAAGGATTTAATGCTTGCAAAGAATATTGGATGTGTTCCCGTTTTATCAAATCGTAATACAGTTATAGATGTTTTGTTATGGGTTGATATTTTTAATAATGAAAAAGTAGAGGCGCCAAAAAAACAAATTAAGTATCCAGTTGTAATTATGGCTGGAGGATTTGGTACTCGTTTAGCTCCTTTTACAACTATTCTTCCAAAACCATTAATTCCCTTTGGACATAAAACGATCGTTGAACACATTATAGATCAATTTTTACCTTATGGGATAGGGAAATTTTATATGACTGTTAATCATAAGTTTAAAATCATTAGAGCCTATTTTGAAGATGTAGAAAAAGATTATTCATTGAATTTAGTAAAAGAAGATAAACCATTGGGTACGGCTGGTAGTTTGAAGTTGCTTAAAGAGGAAATAGATGATGTATTTATAGTGACAAATTGTGATATAGTAATTCATGCAGATTACTCTGAAATTGTAGATTTACATATTAAATCAGGAAATGATATTACGCTAGTATCCTCAATGATGTCTCATAAAATACCTTATGGTGTATGTGAAATTGACAAAGGAGGTGTTTTAATAGAAATCAAAGAAAAACCAGAATATGAGTTCTTGATTTCAACTGGGATGTATATTTTGAATAAAGAAGTATTGGACCTTATTCCAGATAACAAGTTTTTTCACATAACACATTTAATGGAAAAAGTAAAAAAACAAGGAGGATTAGTTGGAGTGTTTCCAATTAGTGAGAAATCTTGGGATGACACAGGCGAATGGGACGAATATAAAAAAACAGTAAAAAGATTAACCAATGATTAACGGAAAAAACGTACTAGGGTTAATCCCTGCAAGAGGAGGGTCAAAAGGTGTTCCTAAAAAAAAACATTATATCCTTAACGGGAAAACCATTAATATAATATACTGTTGAAGCTGGAAAGCAATCAAAATGTATTGATCATTTAATTGTGTCTAAAGACAGTGAAGAAATATCGAAAGTTTGTAAAAAATTCTTGATGATGTACCTTTTATTCGCCCCGATTATTTAGCATCTGATTCAAAAACAATTTCAAGAATTTATTAATGATAAATATTTTTCTTAAATTTTAACATAATTATTTTACATGAAAGAATTAGCATTAATCCCAGCAAGAAAAGGATCTAAAAGACTTAATAACAAAAATTTATTAAAAATTAATGGTAAAACGTTAGTAGAAATTACAATAGACCTAGTGACAAAAAGGTTTGACAACACATGGTTTAATTCTGATAGTGAAGAATATTTAAGAAAATTTCATCATAAAAATATACATTTATACAAAAGGGCTTTTGAACTTGGATTAGATAAAGTAAGCACTGAAATGGTAGTTTTAGAATGGATAAACAATAATAAATTTGAGAATGATGATTTAGTATTTCTTTTTCAACCAACTAGTGTTTTTAGAAATTTAAAATTTTTAGATGCGTTTATTTCAGATGCTAGAAAATTAAAAAAAGGAGAATCTTTAATTTCAGTTTCCCAGATTAATAAAATCTCTAAATTAAATAATAATTGTTTAGAAAGTGTATCTTATAATTTTGGTGATCGTTCACAAGATATTCTTAACGTAAATTTTGTCAAAGAAAACGGATTAGGTTATGCCTTTCATGTTGCCACAATTAAAGAAACTGGTCTTTTTGGTAAATGTTCAAAACCTTTTTTCAGCGACGATTTTTGTTTAGATTTAGATATTGATACCGAGAAAGATTATTTAATAACAAAATCAATTATAGAAAATGGAATTTGAAATATCAGGCAGAAAAATAGGATCGAAACATTTAACTCTGTTAATTGCAGAAATTGGAATTAATCATGGGTGAAGTCTTAAAAGTAGCAAAAGATATTTCTAAAAATCAAACTTTAAAACAATTTGACGTAAAATAATGAATATATATATATGTGTTGAGACAGCATCTAGAGAAATGATATTTAAAAAACACATTAAAAATGTACTTAATAAAAATAATTTTAAATGTGTTTTAGGTTTTTCAGATGACATAATCGATGGTTTAATTTCAGGTAAACTTAGTAGTGGAATTATTATAGTAAAGTCTATCCAAATATATACTCTGCGTAAACTCGTTTTACTTCGATTATCTGGAAATAAAATCGTTTACATGGAAGAAGAAGCATGGGTTCCATTAAATGATGAAGATATTTTAAGAAGAAGATTTCCTGAAATCACATATAAATTATGTTCAGCCGTATTTAGTCCAAATAAATATTATTATGATCTAATTTCGTCGGTTCCTTTCGCCAATAAACAAAAAATATTTAATGTTGGTACCAAAAGAATGTCTTTGAAGAAAGAGTTTAATGTGTCAAATTTTAAAAGTATCCTATTTCTAGGCAATTATGGTGCCTTAACTAGTGAAAAAAGGTTTCTAGATATTTTCTCTAAAGAGTTAGGGTTTATTGATAAATATCGTTTGAGAAAAAAATATAAAAAGTATTTTGTGCAATACAATGATGATAAATTAGTATTATTTAAATTAATGAACACCCTCGCTAAGGATAATAATTTAAATGTATCATACAGACCTCATCCTAGTGAAAAAAATATTATTCTAGACAATAATATAAAATTAGCGACAAATAAAACACCTATGGTGGAAATTTGTAAAGACCATGATTTAATAATTCATAGCGGTTCTACATCTACTTTTGAGATATCCACTGGTAAAGTCTTATGTTATTGTTCCGAAAAATCAAATGATATTCTTCAAAATTCTAAGTTTCACGGACCTATAGCTCATACTATTGATGATATTTACAAAATATGCAAATCAAATTTTAAATGTATTTATAATGACTTTTATTTCGTTAATAAATTTGATGAAAATATTTTCATCAATACTTTAAAAGATATTAATGTTAAGCCATTTAAGCCATTAAAACCATTCAAATTATTAATTAATTTTATTTATAAATTTTATTTAGTAACTATTTCTCCATTTAGAAGAAACAAAATTTTACTGGATCACAAAAGAAAAAGGTTTAATGAATTTTAAAATACAGCAATTATTTTTTTGGTTTGAATAGATCTACTATTACAGATGACAATTAACCTATAGTAAGACACTAGAGTTTAATTAATAAAACATTTACGACACACACTTTAAGCAAATAATCTAATTTTGGACTTTTAATTTTAAAGAATTTTAGGCACCTCCAACATTATAAGTTCTTTGCTTTATAGTTATTTTTGTTTATGGTTAATAAATGATTAATTTTACAAATTATTGGGTTGAGAAAATATTTTTGTTTTTAATATTTTTTTATTTCTTATATAACACTATTTGAATATTAATTATTTTTAAAAATATTATAAATTTTTTTTAAATAACTTTATATAACATATATGATATTAAACACTATTAAACATTTTTTTAAATCCAATATAACTGATAATAGTATAGGCCTGAGTGAACTAAATAATATTATAAATTTAAAAAAATATTCTAAATTCCACATATTAGGAAGTGGAAGCAGTATAAACGAAACAAATTTTAAGACAATAAATAGTAACGAATTAACTATTGGTTTCAATTTTTGGATTTATAATTCATTTATTCCTGACATTTATGTTTTCGAAATAAAACCAAGAGATACATCTAAATTTATATTTTGGTGTAGTCTATTAGCAAAGAGAGAAAACGAATTAAAAGATGTAATTTTTTTAATAAAAGATTCAGAAATAGCTTTAGAATTAAATACAAAACTTATTAAAGATTATTTTCCTAGTAGATTAAGGAAAAATTTATATTTGACACATGATAAAGCATTAATTGGAAGAAACTTTTTTCAAGTTAAAATAGCATATTTTTTAACTAAGTTATTATTTAAAGATTATATGATTAAATATAGAGGAACTTTAAGTTATGTTTTTTCTATTATACCCAACAATAAAGAAGTATCAATATATGGAATAGATTTTGATTCAAGACCTCATTTTTTTAATTGTAAAAACTATAAAACTATAAACTTACCCTTACTAAAAAATGAAACCACTCTCGGAACCAGATTACACCGCACGGTTGACTCAAATTTTGGCCCAATAACTATTGATTTATTTATTAAATTTACATCTATTAAAGATAATATTAAAATCAATCATATCAAACCTGGAAAAATAGATTTATCTCGAACATGAAAGAAAAATTTGCACACATTTTAGATCTAATTATTAAACCTAAAGGAAATATTTCAGTAGATGGCTTCATTTCGGGAAAATATTCGGATAAAATACTAAAAAAAATTTCTTTTGATGCAAGTTTGCCAAATGATGGAACAAAACAGTTTATTATTGAAAATAAAGTTGGAAAGATTCTGATTAAAGATTTTTTTAATTATAATAAAATTATTTATCAAGACATTATTGATTATAAATGTGATCCTGAGTTTGATATTTGTTATTATTTTGGAACACAAAATAAAAATGATAAACCACATAGAAATAGTCAATTATGGCATCATGACAGCGTTGGACATAGACTAAAATTATTTATTGCTTTAAACAGTGGATGGACAACATTTTTTTTAAAAAAAAGCCACTTTAATAAAAATTTATTTAATAGTTCTTTATCCAAAGAAGAAAGAATTAAATTAAGTGAAACCATGAATCACGATAAAAATGCCATTAGAATTGATTTAAAAAAATGCGATTGGGTTATATTTGATACAAATGCATTTCATAAAGGCCATGTAGAACCTAATTATTCTGGAGAAATTATAGCTTTTGAGTTTAGTAATAAGTATAAAAAATCTTGGATGGGAAAAGTTGGCAATCGTGAAGTTTTATGATTACACATATTGTTCAGGATATAGGAGCATAAAAAATCATTTGGTGAGAATTATTTCATTCTCACTAGAAAAAATAATAGTAGAATTAATTATTCAGATAAAAGTAATGATTATTTAAATATTATATTTGTTGTTAAAATAATCTCACTTTTAAAAAAAGATAAAGTGATTCATTTATAAATGACTTCAAATTTATTTAGGCCCTCCCTATTTTTTAGCTAACATATTTAGATATAAACTTGTCTTAATTATTCACGGTTGGATTTTTCAAAAAAATAATTTAATTACTAATTTTCCTTTAATTAAATTTCTAACTATTTAAAGTAAAAGTGAAATACTTATTGATTATATTGTATTATGAATTTAAAAAAAAACCCATTAATAAATTTATTAATAAATAATAATTTTATTTCAAATAATGATTTAGAAATATATCATAAAGGAACAAGGGACATTAAACAAATTAATGTTTTGTTAGACACTAATTCTGGTTCATTGATTTTAGAAAATTGTATTTCAGATCTAAAAAATTATTATGATGAGAATGAAATTTATTCTTCAGACAAGGATGAAACATTGGTAAATAATTCCTTAATTAGTACAATACCTCTTGAAGATGATGCCAGGAGAGTAGAGATGTTTTCAAAAATTTTAAATGATAAAAAAATTCTTGATTTTGGATGTGGTAAAGGAGGATTTCTAAGGAAGATTAAAGAAGATAAAATTTCAAATAACATATTTGGTTTAGAGTTAAACAAACAAAACAGAAAAAATATAAATCAATTAGGAATTAATTGTTTCGAAACTATTGATGAAAATCTTTATGAATTTGATTTTATTTTTTTAAATCATGTTTTTGAACACCTCGAAAATCCTATTACAGTTCTTGAAAATTTATTTAAAATTTTAAAAAATGATGGTCATCTAATTATAGAAATTCCTCATGGGGATGATTTTTTAATTAAAGACTCTGAAATAGTCTCTTTTAAAAATTTTACTTTTTGGTCTGAGCATATTTGTCTTTACACAAAACCATTAATGAAAAAGATTTTATCTCATTTAAAAATCAAAAATTATCAAATTTCATTTTTTCAGAGATATTGTATGAATAATCATTTTTATTGGTTTAAAGAGGGGAAACCTGGTGGTCACAGAAAATATAATATTTTTAATGATTCCATCGATATATCTTATAAAAAAAATCTAATTAATACAGAAAAGTCTGATACAATGTTTATTGTAATAGGTCAAAATTGTTCAGAAATATCTAAATTGATACAAGTATAATTATTGAAATTATATTTTAAAACACTCATAATTTATTTTATGGATATATCAGAATCACAAAGAACTATTTGAATTAATAATAGACCATAAACCTGATGTATTAGATTGAATTAAAACAATATTTGAAAAACAAATTCAGAAAAGAGGTTGGGTTTTGGGTTCTCAAGACAAGAATTATTTAAGATTTAGAGTACCTAAAATTTCTGTACTAACTTATATAAACGAGAATCCTAACGGTTGGAGAAATAAAGAGTCTTTCTTATTTGAGTTAATATTAGAACCATCTAAAAACAGGGTTGTTATTAAAACTGTTATCTCACGATCTGACCCTCAATACAACAATTCAAGGTTAAGTGATATTTTATGGAGATAAAAGGATTTAAACAATCCTCTAAAAAAAATGGTTGGTACATTATTAGAAAATTGTATAATTTCCTTTTAAAAAAGATGATAATTTATACGATGAAGAAATAGAATTGGAGTTCAACAAATTCCTTGATGAATTAACACCTATTATTCAATCTGTAGAGGATAAGTTCATTGAACATAAAGACGAAGGATGCAATAATGATTAAAAAAACATTTTCTTATGTTTCTATAAAAAAACAAACCAAACATCATTCATGTAACAATAAATGATCCGGCCAAAAATAATAAACGATTTCAAAAGTTAATATTGGAATTAGATAATAATTTTATTGTAAATGTTATCGGAGAAGGAGTGTAGGGTTTTTATAAAAATCATCCAATTATTGTTAATAATACTATCAGCATTTCAAACACCATTAGTTTTAATGAATTATATAAAGTTTATAAAAACTGATTTAGTAATAATTACATTTTTAACTGAGGGACTTCCAAATGTGTTATTAGAATCATTAACTTATGGTATTTCAATAATTTCTTCAGACACAGGTGATTGTTTGGATGTTTTAAGTAAGAACCCATTTATGTTTCTGAGATTAATAATATAGATGATGTAAATTTTAATACATTTGAAAACCTTAAGTACCTTAACTTACAAAAATTATAGTTCACATTGGTCAAGAGGTTGAAATGAGAGTATAATGTATGTAGAAAGCAAATCAAAATTATTATTTTAATTAATTTTACATCTCTAATATGAACAACTTTTAAAATCCATATAATACTTATTAAATAATGATTAAAAATAATTTAAAATTTTTAGAAATTGATGGAGAGCGCCTAAAAGTTATAGCCCTGAATGAAGAATATTTAGACGATTTTCATGAGTACTCAATGATGAGTGAGCTTTATGAACACTTGGAGTTCCATCCTTTTGAGAATATTAAAGAAACAACCGTATACTTTAATAAGCTTGTGAAGAGGTCAGATGGAACTAATGGTTATTATTGGTTCATTTTTCATAAGATTGAAAAAAAGGTCATAGGTACAATAGGATTAACAGATATTGATATGAGAAAAAAATCTGCAGAACTAGGCTATGCTCTTTCTCCAAATTATTTTGGGAAAGGGTTTTTTTCTGAGGCCTTAAAATTAATTCTAGACTGGATATTTACAAATAATGTTTTTCACAGGTTATCTGTAAAAACATCAGCCAATAATCATAGTTCAATAAAGGCAGTAATGAAAATAGGATTTAAGAAAGAAGGAGTTATGAGAGAATTTTACCTGGATGAAAAATCAAATGAAAGATGGGACGCCGTGATATTATCAATATTAAAAACGGATTATAACTAATAACACAAGTATTTAAACGTAAAAAAAAGCTAATAAATTTTAATTAATGGGAATAATTTTTTTTTTGAGTAAAAACAATAACAATAAAGATCTAGTAGTTGTTCAAGGTTTAGGATTTGTTGGAGTGGTTATGTCTTTGATAGTTTCAAATTGTTCTAAAAAAGATTATGCGATTATAGGTGTTGACAGTGAAGAAATTATTGATAATATTAATAATGGGATTTTTCCAATTAAATCGTCTGACCCAAAAATTGAACAATATCATCAAAATTCTATAAAAAAAAGAAATTTTATAGATACCTATGATGCTTCAGCATACTCATATGACGTTTCCCACGATTGTTTCAAGACGATAAACCCGATGAAGTTAATCGGAAAAGATGGGGTTGTGTTTGATGTTAAAGAGTTTTATAAATATCCTGACTTTCTTTATCTTTAACTCATTGTTTTGAAAACACTCATCCACATCATACCAACTCTAGAAAACGGAGGGGCAGAAACCGTGCTTGCGCGTCTTGTGGAAGAGTTCTCTAAGAATGATATTAAACAGTTTGTAATTACTTCTCAAGGGGCAACTACGGATTTTCATTATGCTGCAATAAATAAGTATGCCACTATACTGGATTGGAAAAAAAACCATGAGGGCGTTGAGCAAATACTCCTTCTAAATCGAAAAGTACCCATAATAGCATGGATGTATCCGGCTATATTACTTGTCCATAAATTGAAATATCGTTTAAAAACAGACAACTCCATTTTTTGGAACATTCGTCATTCTAGCTTTAGATGGAATCAGATTTATCAAAAACTAGCACTTTTCGCTTTCAGCTTTTATTCTCATTTAAAACAGCCCAAAATAATTTACTGTTCTTATCGTGCAAAAGAGGTACACGAAATTTATTTTTTCCCCAAAAAAAATAGTGTGGTTATTCAAAATCGATTGGCTAAAAAACAAGATTTAAGTCAATTAGTAGCTAACAAAACAGATGAGAAGAGTGAGCCCTTCTTTCTCTATGTAGGACGCTACGACCCAATAAAAGGTCCAAAACGCTTAGTTCAAATTACACGTACTTTCTTTTTAGAAAATCCAGAGATAAATCTCAAAATTGCTGGCAGTGGTTGGACAATCGATAAAATTCCAAAACAAATTCGGGAACGTGTTTTTTTGTTGGGTAACGTCAAAAATATATTCCCCCTCTATCGAACTGCGAAGGCGCTTTTGTTTACATCCCATGCAGAAGGTTATCCTAATGTCTTAGTTGAAGCCATTGTATCTGGAACCCCAATAATCGGCTTTGAAGCTGGAGATTCTAAATTAATTTTAGACAACTATAAATTTGGTTATTCTATAAAAACACTTAGCGAATTTATTAATAAACTTAGTTTTGTACTTGACAACTCTATTTCTAAAACAGAAAAAAATGAGGAAATTGTACGTCAACAAAAGCAACTCGACTTTAAAGTAACAGTTCAAGAGTACCTTTGTTTTTTGGAACAGAACACATAAACGCTATTCGTTTGCAAACCGCTTAACGTTTTTATTGTATAAGTATAGTATTATTTCCACAGATAAAAAACCAGCTAAACAATAATAATCTAGTATAGGTTTGACGGAACTTCTTATTGGGCAGATGTTTTTATTCATCCGTATTCATTAGATTAATGGCATCATATCGCATTTATTTTGGAGGATAATAATCATTAGCTTCATTTAGATGATTTGGAGTAAAAGCTTAAAAATAAATTAAGATTTTCTCGTATATTATATCATGAATAGTTATTACTATTCAATGAAAACACATTTTTCACAATTCCTATTTTGAAGGACAAGAGAATCAGACGAGAAGATATTACGTAGCGTTAATTTCTCAATAAGTATGCACAATATCCAATGAATAAATGTAAAGAAACATGTTTATATAAAACAAGTAAGCCTGTTTTATGATTTAAAACGAAAGTCTTAAAATTAATTGAAAGACTATTTTTATCTTTGCAGTATGAAAAAACTTTTTCGTGTGGTTACAGTTCCCCTTTCCTTAGAAAAATTACTGAACGGTCAGTGGGAGTTTTTTAAGACATACTATAACATTACGGCAATTGCTTCAAAGGATGAAGATCTTGTTGTATTTGGACGGGCAAACCAAACAAAGATATTTGGGATTTCTCTAACCCGAAAAATTACATTGATTTCAGATCTAAAAGCTTTGTGTACGCTGTATTTATTTTTCAGAAAAGAAAAACCTTTAATTGTACATACACAAACTCCAAAAGCAGGATTAATAGGCATGTTGGCTGCTTTTTTAGCGCGAGTACCCATTCGGATGCATGATGTAGTTGGCCTTCCTTTGATGGAAAAAAGAGGCATGAAATACTATCTTCTATACTATTTGGAAAAAGTAGTTTACAGTTGTGCACACAGGATATATCCAAATTCATTTGGGCTAAAAAAATACATGATCGCCACGAAGCTTGCGTCCAACACAAAAATGAAAGTTTTAGCAAATGGTTCTTCCAATGGAGTCGATGTCTCCCATTTTTCGAAAGAACATTTTTCGAAAGAAGAAAATAGAACCCTAAAAAAGCAATTGAATATTGATCCATTGGATTTTCTTTTTCTTTTTATAGGTCGCTTAGTCGGCGATAAGGGAATTAACGAGTTGGTAGAAGCATTTTCTAATCTTAGTGATGAAGATCAAAAAATTAAACTTTTATTGGTCGGAACATTTGAAAAAGAATTGGATCCTCTTAAAAAAGAAACTCTGTATAATATAAAAAACAATCCACGGATCATTTCAATTGGGTATCAAGAAGAAGTTCGACCCTATTTTGCAATCGCTTCTTGTTTTGTTTTTCCAAGCTATCGGGAAGGATTTCCCAACGTAGTTTTAGAAGCTGCTTCAATGGAACTCCCTTGTATTGTTAGTGATATCAACGGATCAAATGAGATAATTACGGATCAAATCAACGGAATTATTATCCCTAAAAAGGACACAAAGGCACTCCAAAAAGCCATGTTTAGTATGAAGCACGATACAAAACAAAGACAGTTATACACAGTAAAGATCCGTGAAGGAATCTCTGAAAAATTTGGTAAAAAAATATTCTACCAAGCTTTATTAGCAGAATATAAAGAATTACAAGATGATTTATAAGCGTATAATTAAGCTGGTTTTCGATTTTTGTTTTGCTTTTGTTTTGCTCAGTATTTTAATGCCCATAATACTCGTTCTACTGTTTTTTTTATTCCTTCAAAACAACGGCTCTCCATTTTTCAGTCAAATCCGACCTGGAAAGCACGGAAAACTATTCACCATTTATAAACTCAAGACCATGCGAGACACACGCTCAGGTTCTGGTGAATTGTTGTCAGATAATCAGCGAACTACTCCGATTGGCGGTGTCATCAGAAAACTATCCTTTGATGAGCTCCCACAGCTTTGGAATGTCCTCAAAGGAGATATGAGTTTTGTTGGACCACGGCCCTTATTGCCAGAATACTTACCTTTATACAATAAAGAACAAGAAAAACGACATGATGTCAAACCGGGTATTACGGGTTGGGCTCAAGTTAACGGAAGAAACACAATCAGTTGGAAACAAAAATTCGATTACGATCTCTGGTACATTCAGCATCAAAGTTTTATTTTGGATATTAAAATATTAGGCATGACCCTAACTAAGGTTTTTAAAACGAAAGATGTAAATGCCACTGGTCAAATCACAATGGAACCCTTTAATGGAAACAGCTAAATTTATTCTTATTGGTGGTGGAGGTCATGCTCGAGTTGTGTCGAGCATTATTGAAGCACAAGGAAATTCTCATCTAGAAGGTGTTTTTGATTCTAACTCCAAGATTGAAACTTTGGACGGAGTCGAAAATTTTCATAAGTATAACCCCGACCAATTTCCAAATGCTTTAGCTATTGTAGCAATTGGAAACAATAGAATCCGAAAACAATTAGCCCAGACAATACAACACGTTTTTGGTAAACTAATTCATCCCTCAGCAAGTATAGATCGTCTCAGTTTAGTTGGCGAAGGATCTGTTGTTATGCATCATGCGGTAATTCAAAGAGGAACATGGGTCGGGAAACATGGAATCATCAATACTGCATGCAGTGTCGATCACGATTGTGTTTTAGGAGATTTTGTTCATATAGCTCCCAATGCTACCCTTTGTGGGGGAGTCCAAATAGGAGACGAAGCGTTTATTGGAGTTGGAGTTGTTGTTTTACCCCAAATTAAAATAGGAAAACGAGTAATTGTAGGTGCAGGAACAGTAGTAACTAAAAATATTCCAGATGGAGTAACTGTAGTTGGGAATCCAGGAAAAATAATCAATTCAAATGGGGCAATCTAAAATATGGCTTTCCTCTCCCCACATGGGAACTGAGGAATTGAAGAATGTACAAGAGGCTTTTGCAACCAATTGGATTGCTCCTGTAGGTCCTTTCATCAATCAATTTGAGCGCGATTTATCGGACTATACCCAAGTAAAACATACAGCTGTGGTTCAGTCTGGAACCGCTGCAATTCATTTAGCGCTTCGTTTGCTGGATGTAACGAAAGATGACATTGTGCTTTGTCAATCCTTTACTTTTATCGGCTCATCAAATCCGATCTCATACCAAC
>Ga0206130_10001640_pt1 | contig 32173 bp, 27 predicted proteins | sample Helgoland_Spring_9_FD_148637 | JGI IMG/M metagenome (GOLD analysis project Ga0206130, IMG submission 148637) | Pelagic subsurface seawater microbial communities from Kabeltonne, Helgoland, North Sea - Helgoland_Spring_Bloom_20160512_1 | ecosystem: Environmental > Aquatic > Marine > Epipelagic ...
CAAACATACCGTAGTCACGAAAGACAGCGGCAATTCGTAGTTGATAGCCCTCAAAAACTCCGCTTCGGCCTTTTCTCTGCGCAATGCGGTGCGCGTCAATATTACGCCATTCGGCAATCGCCTCTTCCGTCTCGAAATATGAAAGGGACAAAATCTTTTTGGGGTCGGTCAGACTTTGAAAACGCTCTACGGAAATAAAACCGCTAATCTGACTTAGCTTTGGCTTTAATGCGGCTGCGATTTCGAGGTATTCACCTTGACGACCCTCGGCAACCTGAACTTCAAAGATAACCGCAATCATACTGTGGTCCTCAGCCGATGTCGGGCATAAGCAAGTTAAAGAAATGTTCTATCTTCACGATGCAAAAACTTTTCCCGTTAAGCAAATGCAAAATTTTCCCGCCCCAATGGATCCGCAGACAACCGCGCTCAGTAAGATTCGTATTCTGCCAGACCCGCGATGTTATAGATACCATGCGCCAATGTGTCAGAGCCTTCATGTGGGGCGAAATACCCAATAAGATCCGCACCGCACCCCGGGATCACTTGCCCCCAATTGCGCGCAGATACGGCAAAATATTTTATTTTTTTCGGATCGATTTGAAAGCGGCTTATACAAGTTAGATCATGAATCCCTTTAGTGTTACCACCTTTGTATCGGATTGTCGGGTATAAATGCTTCGATTACGATCAAACTATGAAATACGGTCCAGCTATCGCATATGTCGCGGCACTCATCGGGGATCCAGACCGTGCCAATATGTTAACGGCTTTGATGACAGGCAAAGCGCTGACAGTCCGCGAACATGTCAAATAGGCCGGCGTGACGGTACAAACGGCAAGTTCGCCTCTTTCAAAGCTGGACCAAGGCGGGCTAGTGCGACCGCGCAAACAAGGACGCCATGAATATTTCACAATCGCAAGTGATAAGGTCGCCGGCGTTTTAGAAGACATTATGGGACTTGCTGCTGATAGAGGCCGTCTTCGCACGGGTACCGGACCAAAAGACTTCGGGCCTCGAAAAGTACGGGTGGGCGATAACCATCTCGCCGGTGCCATGGGAACACAGTTTTTGACAGCCTGATTTCGAGAAATTTGATAATCTAAATGGGTGACAGTCTGGTTCTAACGACGGCCGGGGCGCGCTTTGCCAATGAATTTGAGGGCGATCTTATGACTTTACACGCCCAAAAAACCCCTCTGTGCCGCGCTTGTTTGGATTGGTGCGAACGGAGATCACATCCGGCCAGCAGCCTCGGCCGCGCCTTTCTGGCGCGTTTCGAGCAGTTGTCTTGGGCAAAGCGCGATTATAAAACCCGCATCATTAGCGGCCGAATGCGCCCCTCAGTAAGATGACCCACTGTTCATATGATCCGTCAAGGCCGCTTTCAACGCAATCCGGATCGACGTGTCTTTGGTGGAAAATATATGAAAGTCATTCACGAGATCATTCTGCAGAACGCCGGCGATGATCTGATAGCAAAAACGGATTTTTCTCTCAGTGTGCTCTTCGCTCAAGATCGAAGGCTCCGATCTGAATCGGTCCACAATGCGTTGCTGGACCTGTCGGCCTGACTCTCGCATCGGTTCCCAAACATCCTCTGGGTCAAGAATTCGCAGCAGAGATTCCCGCAGGACCCCGCGCACCTCGCTTGTGAAAATATCCGCCAGTGTGTCAACCATTTCATTCATCACGTCTTCGGAGGATAGGGTTTCCAGACGATCTTGAGACAGCCGCGTTGCAATGATGGATCGGTCTCGGGTGACAACAGCGGCCCGCAGTGCACGAAAAAACGCTTCTTTGTCCTCAAAACGCTTGTAAAAACTCCCGACCGAGCGGCCACTATGCCGTGCCAGCTCTGACACTTTTAAATCGTCAAACCGCATTTCATTCAGCAGAACGATGCCTGACTCAATAAATGCGTCACGCGAGCGACGACTACGATCCTGACGCGCCGTATAAACGCCTTCAACATTTTTACCAATACTGCGGCTTTGTTCGGTCATGAGGCCTCCTGAACGGCCGCACAACTACACAATCTGCAGGCATCAAGTAAATGACAAAAGAGAACAACAATTCTTTTTATTGACAGGTAGGGAAATCAGCCTCATAAAAAGAGAATATTTATTCTCTTTTTGGGCTTTATTAATGCCAACATCTACTGTAAAAATTTGGGCTTCGGGCTGTGCACATGTCTCTGCGGATAAAAGGCAAGGGCGAGAAAGCCTTGCTGAAGCGATTCGCCAAGCCGAACGTGATTTCGAGTGGGATATCGGTATAAATATAGGCGACTTTTCGGCTGCATTCGGACTCCCCACCGACGCTGAAGGTGCTGAAATTATCCGGCAATTTGGCGCTTTGGCAACGCACCGCCGCGAGGATATTTATACAATTTGCGGCAACCACGACCGAAACGCTCCGGATGAGCCAGAAGCAAATTGGTTCCGGCGGTGGATTGATCCCTTGGGCGAGAACACAGTCCATTCAAAAGTAGATGCGACCCAGTTTCGGCATTTGCCGGTCGGAACGTGGGAGCGGTATTATTTTGATGTTGGAAATATCCGCGTGCTGATGATGAGCGATATCAACGAGAAAACGCAATTGCTGGGACGTGGCGCCTTGGGCGGCAACCCAGGGGGCGTTGTCAGCCGCGAGACATTCGACTGGTGGGTAGATCAAGTTGAGAGCAATCACCGCGACAAAATCATTATCACAGCCCATCACTATCTTTTAAAGAACACCACCGTCGCCACGGGTGAATGGGAAGGCATGAAAAAAAATGCGAATGGTGAGTGGCAAACCAATTATCATGGCTATTACGAACATGGCAACCCGCAGGCTGCATCATACCTTTGTTGGGTTGGAGGCCGACAAGATGGCGGTGCGTTTGAAAACTGGCTAGAAGACCACCCCGGAATGGTCGACTTTTGGCTGGGCGGTCACACCCATACCAACCCCGAGGACCGGTATGGTGGCAAATCACATATCGAAAAATGCTATGGGGGCACAACATTTGTGAACGTCTCGGCATTGACACGATGGTTTGTAAAGGATCACGCGATGCCACATTCTCGGCTGTTCACCTTTGAGGACGGGTCAGATCGGGCATCGATCGCATGCTACATTCATTCAGATGAATTTCGCGCTCAGGGGTTTTACCCAGAGCAACAGCGTGAGGTGCAGTTGAGCAAAGTATTTCACGCCTAAATAGCTAATAATCCAAGGGAGGTTATCATGTTTAAGAAAATCATCACGGTCACGACATTGGCATTGGCACTGTTTTCAGGGCCCGTATTGGCAGAATGGAAACCAAACGGGTCGATCACAATGATGACGATGTTCCCGCCCGGAGGCGGCGGTGATATCTTATCGCGGGCTGTGGCGAAACATTTCGAAGATGCCCTTGGTTGGAACGTGGTGGTCGAAAACAAGCCCGGAGGCGGCGGTGCGGCCATGGCTAAAATTCTAAAAACTGCGCCTGCTGACGGCATGACAATTGGCTTTGCTGTGTCCGAAACGTTTTCTTTCGCGCCAGCGATGAACCCGAAAATAGGCTACACTGCCGATGATTTCAGCTTTATCGGGGCCGTCGCAAATACCCAAGTCGGTTGGGTGGCCGCTGGAGACTCACCCTATAACTCACTTGAGGATTTGGTTGCAGCTGCCAAGGACGGCGCTGAAATCGAAGTCGGTGTATTCAGCCCCCGGGCCAATGCCGCCGTGCGCGCCATCGGCAAACATTTCGGGGTAGAGTTCATCCCTGTGCCGATCAAAAGTGGAAACGAAGGAATAAACAATATCTTGAACGGCCACCTCGACACGACACTGGTCGGCGGTCCACAGGCCCCGCACGTGCGCAAGGGAGCGTTGAAAGTTCTAGCGTCTCTCGAAGCGGAACGTCTTATCGTCGGAAAAAACGCGTTAACAGTGATTGAGTCAGGAGCGCCCGTGGCGACTTTTCGGGTAAAATGGACGCTGGCGGCCCCTGCAGGGATGCCAGAGGATATACTCAAGGCTTGGACCGCCGCCCTCGAAAGCTCGATGACCAATGAAACACTCCGCGCGTTCATTACCGAAAAGATGAGCTTGAAAATGAGCTTCACCCCGGGCGACCTACTGAAAGACGAAATCATAAAAGGGCGCGGAGCCAGTGAAGCGCTGATCGGGTTCCTCAGATAGCCGGAAGTGGCAGTTCCCGGAGCCGGGGCTGATGCGTGGGTCATAAGGAGCAAAAATTATGATGCATACCTCAAATATCCTGAGCGGCTTGGCCGCCGTCGCCATGGGCGGGGTGCTCATTTTTTGGATCATCCCAGCGCAGACCGTACCCACAATCTTTGCTTCCGTACCATCAGGTTTTTATTCAAATTTCACAAGTGGGATGCTGGCGACTTCGGGCTTGGCCTTGGCAGTTTCTGGCATCTTCGCAAAGCAGCCCAAACAACCGCAGTCATCTGCAGCTGCATTTGCTGCGCGCCTCGCGGTTGCCTTGATTTTACTGGTCTGCGCGACAGCAGTCATGCCGTTGGTTGGGTTCATCCCGACAGGCGTCGGTATCTGCCTTACCACCTTGCTCCTTATGCGCGAAGACCGGTGGCCATTGGTCGCAGCAATCTCCATTTGCCCGCCAGTTGTTATCTGGATCGGGTTCGAAATTATTTTGGGACGACCTCTGCCATAGGAGCGAATGATGCCTGTCGGGCTGGATATGATTTTTGCGGGAATTATCGATGCCTGCACCCTGTTAAACCTGCTGTTAATCGCAGGAGGTGTCACACTCGGTATCCTTGTGGGCGCCATTCCGGGCCTGAACGGGCCCATGGCGATCGCGCTTGCGGTCCCTGCCACCTTCTATCTTGAACCGATCGGAGCCATCGGCGTTCTGGTGGGGATCATGAAAGGCTCGACCGTCGGCGGGGCTGTTCCGGCAATTTTGATGAATACACCCGGCACACCAGATGCGATGATAACGACGTTGGACGGTTATCCAATGGCACAGAAAGGCCAATCGGGCAAAGCGCTTAAAATGGCGCATCTGAGTTCTGTTACGGGTGATACATTTTCTGATATCGTGCTGTTTGTGGCCGCCGCACCGCTTTCGGTACTGGCAATGATGATGGGGCCGGTAGAGCAAGCAGGCATCGTATTCTTTTCAATTTGTATCCTCGCGGCATTGGTAGGTGACAATCCGTTGCGCGGTTTGGTAGCCGCCTCACTTGGGTTTGTGCTGTCGTCAATTGGCCAAGCGCCAGAAGAGGCAACGCCGAGACTCGCTTTTGGCTTTGCAGAACTTGAAGACGGATTGCCCTCGGTGTCGGTTGGCATGGGTGTTTTGGTCTTAGGAGAAATCATCCACTCAATCTCGGAACGACGGTCCTCGACGAGAGGCAGTGTTGCACCGCCTTCCGAAGGGGACGATGCCAGCCTCAGCCTCGCGGAATATCTTTCGGTGAAAGGTACCATGTTTCGATCGGCTGTGATTGGAACACTTATCGGATCAGTGCCCGGCATAGGTTCAGCTCTTGCGGCAACACTGGGATATTCTGCAGCGCGCCGCGCGTCAAAAACACCGGAAAAGTTTGGGAAAGGCACCTTAGAAGGCGTCGCCGCGACAGAGGCGGCCAACAGCGCTGTTTCAGGTGCCAACCTTATTCCACTTTTAACACTGGGTATTCCGGGCAATGTTGCCGCCGCGTTCTTATTGGGTGCATTGATCATCCACGGGATCATCCCGGGGCCAACCCTCATGCGCGACGAGGGTCAGTTGGTATTTTCAATTTTCACCTGCATGGCGATTGCCAACTTTTGCAATCTGATTATTGGCCGGCTGGGAATGAACCTTTTGGGTACAATCGCGAAAGTAAGCGCAATCTATATTTTCCCCTCTGTTATCCTACTTTGTATAGCCGGAGCCTGGGTCAGTGGAGGCGGACCCATCGGATTGGTTCTACTCGGATTTTTTGGGGCGTTTGGTTACCTCTTGAGAATACTGAATTTTCCGGTGGTAATCTTTATCATTGCCTTTGTCTTGGGCCGTATCTGGGAACTTCCCTTGACCCAAGCCTTAATCCTGACCCGCGGCGATCCCCTGCGGTTGTTGAACTTCCCAGTAGCAGTGGCATTCATATTAGCCGGCTTTGGCCTCGTGATTTTCGTCGTAATAAAATCCATGCGCGAGCGACAGCAGGAAACAAACCCATTGGAGGGACCTAATATTGAGTAATAATGACAACCCCAATATCGTGTTGGTTTTTACAGATAATCAACAGGCCTCGACATTGGCATGTTATGGCAATTCTGAGATACATACCCCAAATTTGGATCGCCTTGCGGCTCAGGGAATGATCTTTGACAATGCGTTTTGCCCCAATGGCTTTTGTTCACCCTGTCGGGCATCGCTTTTGACCGGGCTCTTGCCGTCGCAACATGGGGTACATAGCTGGATTGACGACCGCCAGATGGACCAATGGCCAGCAAACTGGCATGCTTTGGACGGGCTGCATGCCCTGCCCGCACGATTGCAGGCCGCAGGGTACAAAACCGCTTTGTCCGGTAAATACCACCTTGGCAATCCCACCGAGGCGATGCCCGGCTTTGACTATTGGTGCACGATGGCGGACGGTCATGTGCGCAGCTTTTACCGCAACGAGATTACGGAAAATGGCGAAACATACTCTTATGAAGGCCACTCGGTGGATTTCTTCACTCAAAAGGGCATCAGCTTTATTGAACAACAAGTCACAGCCGAACAACCTTTCTTTCTCTATCTGCCCTATCCCGCCCCATACGGCCACTGGCCCGCCACACGCGAAGCAGACCGTTGCCGTTATTCCGCCCTGTACGATGAGTGCCCAATGCACTCCATCCCTCGTGAAGGGCTCAGCAAACAGTCAATAGAGGCTTTTGTCATGCGTCAAAAATATTCTGGGAGGGGGCTGGATTATTCCATGACCCTAAAGGCACCCAATGATCTGCCAACCCTTCGGAATTACTACGCCCAGATTTCGATGGTTGATGACGGTGTGGGGCAAATCATGTCCGCGCTCGATACTCTGGGAATCGCAGAAAATACCCTGTTTATTTTCACGGCCGATCACGGTCTTTCGACCGGGCATCATGGTTTCTGGGGGCATGGGGCGGCCACCTATCCGTCCAACTTGCATCGAGCTGCTCATTCTGTTCCACTGATTGTGCGGCACGGACCCAGCGTGACTGCAGGTGAGCGGTCTCAAGTTATGGTCTCAAATATGGACGTATTTTCAACAATCCTAGATTACACTGGCCAGTCCCAAGACCAAGGCGATTGTGCTGTCCCAAGTCGGTCGCTGAAATCACTTTTATCCGGCAATCCAAAGGATTGGGGTGAGGATGCTGTCTATTCCGAACAAGAGGAAACCCGCGTCGTTCGGACCCCAAAATGGGCGTATTTCAAACGGTTTGGCAATGCGCCAAACCACCCGATAGACGATGAGCTTTTTGACATAGAGCACGATCCGGGCGAGACAAAAAACCTTGTTGGCGATCCAGCCTATGCGGATGTCTGCGCTAATTTGGAAGACATGTTAGGCAAATTTTTTGAAACCTATGCAAGGCCCCAAGCCGATCTTTGGAAAGGCGGGGCTCCGTTACAGCATTCTGAACGCAACGAATTTTGGCGCGACGCCTGGGGAAATGATTGGCAACCGGTTTACGACTATGGGCAAAATTAACCCTCAGGCAGACTGCTGCCTGCCGAATGATGTCAGTACCTTTGCGGGGTTGGATATTGGCAGACAGAAGCCCTGTTCAACAAGCCAAAGACACACAGCCGCCGAACTGATCTCTATATCAGGTGGTTGGTTCCGAATGGGAGCGGATGACGGGCCACACCCGCAAGACGGCGAAGGCCCGGCGCGTGATGTTTTTGTTGCGCCTTATTCGCTCGCGGTCACAGCGGTGACGGTTGCAGAGTTCTATGAGTTTGTGCGCGCAACCTCATATCGCACCGTAGCCGAGCGCGCCGGTACATCGTTTGTTTTTTGTGCGTTTTGCAATCGCGACTTGGATTATCCAGCGCCAGTTCAAGCCCCTTGGTGGCGTCAGGTTCCTCGCGCTTGTTGGTTCGCACCCGATGGACCTGAAAGCTCGATAGAACACAGGCTCGATCATCCGGTCACCCATATCGCGCGTCAAGATGCTTTGGCCTATTGCCAATGGTCAGCCATGCGTCTGCCAACCGAAGCCGAATGGGAATATGGCGCGCGCGGCAGGCGCTGTCACCAGCCCTTCCCCTGGGGGGCAACGCTTGAACAGGACGGCATGCATCACTGCAATGTCTGGCAAGGTGATTTCCCGTTCTCGACTGATCAGCGCGACGGATACACAGGCTGTGCGCCCGTGACCGCCTACCGGCCAAACGACTTTGGGCTGTACAATATGATCGGAAATGTTTGGGAATGGACCGCAGATCGATTTACAAACTTACATTCTCCACATCCGGTTCGAAACCCTTCGGGACCATTAAACGGAGGCAGATACGTCGCAAAAGGCGGCTCTTATCTCTGCCATGCGTCGTATTGCACGCGATACAGAACCTCATCACGGCAATCCCTGCCGCCCGACACCACGACCGGAAACCTTGGTTTTCGGCTTGCACGGTCACCAAAGTCCCAAAAAGCGTGATCCCCCGAACAGATAAAGAAAGATCAGCGGGGCCAATTACAACCACTGGTGATCCTGACCTCAAACACGGTGAAAAAACATGACCTGCACCACCCGAAAAGGTATGATAGCCAACTGCTTTTGCCCCGCCACAAATGGCAGAGACTGGCACGATAAGCTGATAGGTGTCGGCGCGGTTGAAGCGATGACAGCTCAGTGATTTTCTCAATGCCAAGCCAATTGTTCATTTCTGCCTCCGTACCGGCATTTGGTGTCGGCAGATTACGATTGTGCTCCGGGCCGCGCGCTTCTCAAGACTGAAGGGCTTAAGCCCTCGTTCATCCAAAAAATTCAGACCAGCATTTACCGCTTGACCGAACCCCAAATGAGGTGTTTCGCAAATCCACTCAGATGTTCAAATTATCACAATTCTCAGGTCTCAAGGTCTTTCCGGCGAGATAAACGATATGTGACTGTGACCCGTCTGTCTGCCCCAACGGCACACAGATACGCCGCCAATGCCATCCGATGTCTTCCAGCACTGCTTCAAACCCCAGTGAGACTGTCGCAGACCATAGCCCGACAACACCTTGCGATCCCAGCCTTCGACATATCTGTTGAAGGGTCTCACGTTTATATAAAATCTGGTTGGGGCTGTGCATGATGGCATCAGGGCCGTTGTCGGTGTCAAGAATAATGGCATCAAACGACTGCTTATGACTTAAAATAACATCGAGCACACTTTTGGTCAGGACCGTGACCCTGGTGTCGTCGAGCGGATACGCCGCAAGCGGCGCCAGAGGACCCTGGTTCCAGGCCACGATCTCCTCAAACAGCTCACAGACGGTGATCCGTGCCCCTTGCCCCACCGCATCAAGCGTCGCACGCAGCGTATAGCCCATCCCAAGACCTCCGATCAGGATGCGTGGCGCGGCGCAATCAATTTGGTCACAAACAAGCGTTGCCAACCGCCGTTCTGAGGCTGAGGTCTGGCTTGACATCAGCTCCCAGCCGTTGAAACGAATATCAAACACAGCTCCTCTCTGACGCAAAACGATCTGGTCACCTTGGGACGTTTGGACAAATGCGCGGCGTAGCCAATATTCATTTTTGGTAACTTCCGTGGGGTCCTCATGCATATCATTTTCCCTATATTTAGTTTTAAATTAAATAAAGATATTAACAGTTTCTGGCGGTTTGAGCGTCAGATTTACGTCTGTCTTTTGGTCTGAATGCAACCCAGATTGATGATCTAAATCTGCTGGTTTGCGCCCGAGAACCGACGCCCTGTCCACCGCGTTTGCCCCAGAGCGAACATCGCCAAAAACCCCGGTAATGACAATCCCTTTCAGTCGTAGATGGGCCATAAAGGGTTGGCCCAATCTGTTCTCACTATATCGACCACCTCGCTTATTTTATCTTTACCAGCGACGTAGCCGACAAATATTGCCAGACAGTCCCAAGAGCCGTGTGACGCTTTATAATACGGTCTCAAGAGAAAATCGCGGGCAGCTATATGCTGCCGGATTTTGCAAATACTAGTCTTCCGGCACGGCGACCTGAATCTTTGGTCGTCTCTCTGTCCGACGCAAAAGGCTCAAGGCTGAAGGATCGCATTTTCCCACTCTTTCAAAAACCGGCGCTTTTTCAGTTTATCCAGATAGACCAACAAGCCCGGTCCCATCCGAATTGGCCGCAACGATGTATTAGACGCCAGCGGGTCGCGGTTGATGTCGGGAAAAGGATAATCGTCTCTGCTCTCGTCCAGCCACGCCGCACGGATCAGATGATCTATAAATTGGCCCGCAAGGGCTGGCCTTTGGGCTGTTGTCGGAATCAGTACGGTGCGCAGCATCACCGTGGTGAAGTCCTGCGGAGTAACAATATGGATATTCGCTTTTGCGTCCCGACGCGCCATCGCATAACTGCCCAATACATTATAAGCCACCGCAATCTTTCCACTACTCACATCGTCAATCATCGCACCAGAACAACAATACAGCTGAATATCAAGATGCCCCATCACCTCAGCGAGGCGCCAGAAGGTTTCCGAAGTGCGCGCATCCTGAGTGGCAAATAGATACCCCAAGCCACTGCTGCGCACGTCGTATGTGCCGACACGACCCCGAAACAAGTCTGGATAGTCACGCAAGACCGAAATCAGATCTTGCCGGGTCTGTGGCACGGGCAGATTAGCAAAGGCCTTGGCCGACAGCACAATTGCTGCGGGCTCTTGCGTAAAGGCAAACACGTGGTCGCGCCATTTACCCCACTCCGGTAACAAATCGGTTTCAGTGGACCGATGTGGCAGCGCCAAACCGTCATTGGCCAGTTTGGTTTGCAAATCCATGGCACTGGATACAGCAATATCATACGGGGCCTGTTCATCCTGCAGCGCCCGCATCAATTCGGTTGAACTGACCGCATGGTAGGCCACGGCAACCTTGGGGTTTTCCGCCTGAAAACTCAGGATCAACGGCGCAAAAAGGTCTATGTCTGCCGTCGATAGAATACGCAGAGTTACGGGCTGTGCGGCATTGCTGGCAAAGTTTTGCCGGTGTTCGATCTCAAAGCTATGGGCTGATGGGGCCAAACAAAATGCGAAGACTGCTAGGACAAGGGAAACGATATCGAGACGCATGCGCCGACTCCATCTGGATTGTTTACAATTTTAAGATCACCGCCATGGGCACGCACCACCTCGTCTACGATGGTCAGACCAAGGCCAGACCCAACGATTCCTGTGACATTAGCGCCTCGGGCAAAGCGCTTGGTCAGTCCAGCAGCGCCACTTTGTGGAAATCCAAGCCCCTGATCGTGGAACGACAAGGTCACCGAAGTTGTCTGATAGACCAATTCAACTGTAACTCGGCTATCCATTGGCGAGTATTTAATCGCGTTGTCCAACAAATTGCGTACGGCGTTCTGGATCAAAATGGCATCACCCAAAATTTGCGCAGGGCCAGTCTCATTATACGTGAGCTCAATGTCTTTTAATTCAGCCACCGCTTTCAGCCGGTCTGCGGTCTCGCCGACCAAAGCGGCCAGATTAATCTGGCTCTGTTCAAGGTGATCCGTGCGAAAAGTAACCATCGCATGATCCAAAAGCTGGCCTGCTGCCCGAGAGCTGTCATCTATCGCTCGGATCATTTCTTTCAGTGAGGCGCGGTTTTCATCTTTTTCAACCCGGCGAAGAGTAATTTCGGCCTGCGCCCGCACTGTGGCCAGCGGTGTCCGTACCCGATGTGCCGCTTCTGCAATAAAATCCTCGGATCGGGTCAGGGATGTTTTCAGCCGTTCGATAAACTGGTTAAGCGATTTTACCAGCGGCACCATTTCAGCGGGAACTCTGTCGGTGACGGGGCGCAAATCCCTTGGACCCCGTCGTGACACCGCGCCTGCCAACCGCCTGAGCGGCCCAACGGTGGATTGTGCTGAGACCAATGCGAGTACTGCCGAAATAGCAAAAAAACCGCCTCCGAACACCATGGCCATACGTGAGATTTCCTCCAGCGTCTGATCCTGACCATTGCGGGTTTGGGCCACCGAGACCCGCAATTCAATCGGCTGGTTCTCCAAGGCCAGCCGCCTCGAGGCGGTGACCACTCGGATTTCCCGATCTTGATAAGTCTGCGTACTGAATATCGGACTGCCGGTATTTTGGATTGATGTCGGGTTCGGCAGGTCTGCATATCCGGTCAGAAAAACACCATTTTTATCAATACGGTAAAAAACCCGATCATCGCTGAGGTTGCTCAGCATGGAAAACGCCGAATAGGGAATATCAACGGTAAGTTCACCTTGTTGAATTGCCGAAGCATCTAGTATCGATGTCACCGATGCCATCAGAATGTTATCTTGCGACTGCTCGGCCAACTGTTGGGCAAAACTTCGGACTATAAAAACCAACAGAAGTGTCAAAAGGGCGGCGTTGCTCAGTAATTGCAGAGAAAGTCGTCGACGGATCGATCCTGCGGCCTTAAGCTCGGCACTCATGCGAGGCTTAGCCGATAACCCAGCCCTCGCACTGTTATGATACGCACATTGCTGTCTTCGATATGCTTGCGCAATCGGGCAACATAGACCTCGATTGCGTTTTCCGACACGTCTTCGTTATAGGAAAATAATCGGTCCACCAGCTTGGATTTCGAAAAAATTTGTTCCGGAGCGTTAAAGAAAACCTCTAGCAACCGCAGTTCCTTATTGCGCAGGGCCGTGGCGGCGCCGTTCAAAGTGACGGTGCCCGCCAAAGCGTCAAATTCCACATTTCCGAATCGCTTACAATTGCTCGCACCCCCACCCTGACGGCGTAAAACAGCCCGGCATCGGGCCTCTAATTCGGAAAAATCAAACGGTTTGGTGATATAATCATCCGCCCCCAAGTCCAAAACACCTACCCGATCAGACACCTCGGAGCGCGCGGTTAAAACAATCACAGGTGTTTTTCCGGCACTGGCACGATAGCGCCGTAAAAACCGTCGGCCATCCCCGTCAGGCAACATAATATCCAGTAATATCATGTCATAAGATGTGGTCGCCACGTAATCTGATGCAAGAGACAAATTGCTCGCATGGTCAACGATATGACTATCCAAAGACAACCTATCACAGATCGCCTTCGCCAGTTGCTCATTGTCTTCTACCAAAAGAAACCGCATGTGCGTGATGCTCCGATTATGGGGCGTGACAGGTCTGTGTCAGGTTGTTGTGTTTTGTACCACCTCATGGGCGCGAATCCGCGTCCATGTCAAATGGGAGGATAATATGACAGGTTTTAATCTTGGCCGGCGGACCATGTTGATGGCGGCGGCGGCATCTCTGAGCTTGGGCACGGCGGGTTTCGCCGGTGGCCATGAGGTCGTGAACAGCATTCACTTTTTGATTCCAGGCGGCGCCGGTGGCGGTTGGGATGGTACGGCGCGCGGCACAGGCGAGGCCTTGACCAAGGCCGGTCTTGTCGGTTCGGCCTCTTATGAGAATATGTCCGGCGGCGGCGGCGGCAAGGCAATCGGTTATATGATCGAAAATGCCGACAGCCAACACGGCACATTAATGGTCAACTCGACACCAATTGTCATCCGGTCACTGACCGGCGTGTTTCCACATAATTTTCGTGATCTGACGTTGGTATCTGGCACAATTGGGGATTATGCAGCCCTCGTGGTTCATAAAGACAGCCCGATCAATTCGATGACGGATTTGGTTGCGGCCTATAACAGCGACATGTCCGGCACAGCCATTGGCGGTGGTTCGGTCCCCGGCGGTATGGATCATCTGGTTGCCGCAATGGTGATGCAGGCGGCCGGTGCAGATCCGACAGCTGTAAAATACATCCCCTATGATACTGGCGGACCAGCGATGGCTGCTCTGTTGTCTGGTGAGATCAAGGCTCTATCAACAGGGTTTTCCGAAGCGGTCGATATGGCCAAGGCCGGTGAAGTCAAAATCATCGGTGTGACCTCGGACGCACGGGTGGATGCCTTTGGCGACGCACCGACCATGAAAGAGCAAGGTATTGACGCAAATTTTGTCAACTGGCGCGGGTTCTTTGGAGCCCCCGGTCTGCCTGCAGACAAACTGGCCGCTTATCAGGATGCGATTGCAAAAATGTATGAGACCCCCGAGTGGGAAGCCGTACGCGCGCGCAACGGCTGGGTCAACATCCACAACCCTGGTGCCGATTTCCAATCATTCCTCGAAAACCAAGAACAGGTGATCGGCGATCTGATGAAAAAACTGGGCTTCCTTTGAGCCTTTGACCGACCTAATTGCATCCGGCCTTAGGCCGGGTGCAACTTCTCTGAAAGGAGATCCCGATGACGCTGGATCGTTGGATCGCGCTCATAATTTTGCTGATCTGTCTGTGTTATGGCTATCAAGCATTTTTTATCATGGATTTAGGCCTGCCACCGTTTATGCAGCGTAACCCGGTTTGGCCAAGCACCTTCCCAAAACTGTTGGCGGTGATGGGCATCATGGTCTCTGCAGCAATCTTGCTCGGACTTGAGAAATCTGACCAAACCCCGGCCGAGGGCGATATCAATTATCGGGCTTTAGGTCAGTATAAAACCGGGCAAGCACTGGCACTTTTGAGCCTGATGGTCGCCTATGCTGTCTTGCTACGCCCAGCCGGGTTTTTAGTTTCGACAACCGGATTTTTGATCCTTGGGGCCGTAGTTTTGGGCGAGCGGAAGTTTCAATACCTGATCCCGATCGCCGTTCTGGCTGCTGGGTCTGTTTGGTATTTGGTACAGGTTGTTTTGGGAATTTTTCTACGCCCGTGGCCTTTTTTTCTGGGAATAGGATAAGCGCATGATCGAAGGATTTATGATCGGCCTGTCGACGGCGTTTTCTATAACCAATCTTCTGATGGTGGTCGGTGGCTGCCTGATCGGGACGTTTATTGGGATGCTGCCCGGGCTTGGTCCGATGTCTATCATTGCCATCATGATCCCGGTGGCGATTTCTATTGGGGATCCGTCCACCGCTCTGATTTTACTGGCGGGAGTTTATTATGGAGCAATTTTTGGCGGCTCTACCTCGTCAATTTTGATCAATGCGCCGGGTGTAGCCTCAACCGTCGCCACCAGCTTTGACGGCTATCCTCTGGCGCGACAGGGCAAAGCTGGCAAAGCCCTGACCGTGGCCGCAATCGCATCCTTTTGTGGCGGCACCATCGGGGCTGTTTTATTAATGATCTTTGCCCCGATGCTGGCCTCGGTGGCCTTGCTGTTCCACTCTGCAGAATATTTTGCCCTGATGGTCGTCGGCCTGTCGGCAATTGCAGCTTTTGCCGGTACCGGACAAGTGGGCAAAGCTGCCCTAATGACCATTTTAGGTCTTATTATGGCCACTGTGGGCGAAGGTGCGATGTTCAACCTGCCGCGTTTCACTATGGGAATTATGGATTTACAATCAGGTTTTGGCTTTATCACTCTGGCGATGGCAATGTTTGCTCTGCCCGAAGCGCTCTATCTGGTTCTGGATCCAACGCGGTCAAAATCCGGTGACAGCGGCAGCAGTGGCGAGATCAAAGATCTGCGTATAACCCACAGTGAAGCCCGCGCCATTGCACCAGTGATCGGTCGCCAGTCAATCCAGGGATTTTTGATCGGTGTTCTGCCAGGCGCCGGGGCGACCATAGCCAGTTTTCTCGGCTATGCCGTCGAACGCAATATCGCGCCAAAAGACGAGCAATCACAGTTTGGCAAGGGATCGCTGAAAGGGCTGGCCGCACCGGAAAGCGCCAATAACGCGGCTTGTACCGGATCTTTTGTGCCACTTTTAACACTGGGCATACCCGGATCGGGAACAACGGCGATATTGCTCGGGGCGCTGATTGCGCTGAACGTATCACCGGGGCCACGTTTGATGGTCGATCAACCACAGATTTTCTGGTCAGTGATTATCTCGATGTATCTTGGCAATCTGATTTTGCTGGTACTGAACCTGCCTCTGATCCCCTATATTGCCAAAGTGCTCTTGGTGCCGCGTAACTATTTGATTCCGTTCATCCTGTTTTTCACCTTAATGGGCGCCTATATCGGCCAAAACAACGCAACTGAACTTTTAATCCTCGTGGGCTTTGGGGTCTGTGCAACGGTGCTGCGATTTGCCAAATATCCTCTGGCGCCGCTGTTAATCGGGTTTATTCTCGGCCGGATGATGGAAGACAACTTTGCCAGATCTATGCAGCTTTATGATGGTATCAACTTTATAGTGGCACGCCCCATGACGATGGGCTTGTTGTTTATCGCAGCAGTTCTTGTTGTCCTGCCAAGTTATCGCGCACGTTTGCAAGCGGCGCGCGCAGCAAAAAGGGATTAACTGAGCCGTCCCTACAAGTCCTGTCCAAACAAACCGTCAAAAAGACTATCAACTGACAACGGATACCAGCGCTTAGAAAATTTTCATAAAAGGTCCGCAGGGGCCGTGGAAGCACCCCGTGGCAAAAATTTATGGGGAGTGCCTCACGCGGCCTTACAGAGATTTAACTCCAAGGCCTGAGAGGTAAAATTGCAGATCAGACAGATAAGCTGAGCCACGCGTATTTATCAGTCTTCTGCTCTGGCCTCAGCACGGGATTTCCCCGAAACGTCTTGGGCCAGTGTCGCCGCCATAAACGCATCCAAATCACCGTCCAAGACACCTTTGGTGTCAGAGGTCTCATGCCCGGTGCGCAGGTCCTTGACCATCTGATAAGGCTGCAGCACATAGGATCGGATCTGATTGCCCCAGCCGGCATCCCCCTTGCTTTCATGGGCGTCATTGATGGCGGCGTTGCGCCGGTCCAACTCCATTTGATAAAGCCGCGATTTCAGCGCTTTCATGGCGATGTCACGGTTCTGGTGTTGGGATTTTTCCGAACTTGTCACCACGATGCCAGTCGGGTGGTGGGTGATGCGCACTGCAGAATCAGTGGTGTTGACGTGCTGTCCCCCAGCCCCGGAGGAACGGTAGGTATCAATCCGGATATCGGCGGGGTTAACCTCGACCTCGATATTGTCATCGACCACTGGATAAATCCAAACCGAGCAAAACGAAGTGTGGCGCTTGGCGGCGCTGTCAAACGGTGAAATGCGCACCAACCGGTGCACACCACTTTCTGATTTCAGCCACCCGTAAGCATTCAAACCACTGATTTTATAAGTGACGGACTTGGTCCCCGCCTCTTCACCCGGGGTCTCGGATTGCATGTCTACGTTATAGCCGCGCTTTTCGGCCCAGCGCACATACATCCGCGCCAGCATAGCGGCCCAGTCACAGCTCTCGGTACCCCCGGCCCCCGAATGGATCTCAAGAAACGTATCATTGCTGTCAGCCTCGCCGTTGAGCAAGGCCTCAAGTTCTTTTTCAGCCGCAGTCAAGGCCAGTGCCATCAGGCTTTCTTCGGCTTCGGCGACAACCTCTTCATCGCCCTCCATCTCGCCCAATTCAATCAGTTCGACCGTGTCAGACAAGTCTTGCTTGATAGATTTATGCGTGGCCATCGCATCGACCAGAACCTGCCGCTCGCGCATTAATTTTTGGGCTTTTGCCGCATCACTCCACAGATCGGGATCCTCGACACGAGCGTTAAACTCTTCGAGCCGATGCTCGGCAGTGTCCCAATCCATTCGCTGACCCAACAGGAGCAAAGATTTTTCAATCTCTGCGATGGTGTTTTGCAGATCTGCGCGCATCAGATGGTCCTTGATCGTTCAAATGTCATGGCGCGGTGATAAACCAGCCGCGCGGTCTCGACAAGGTCAGTACAGCCCACCCGAGCTCATTGAGCCAAAACTGGCCTTCGGCTCAAGCCGCTGGTCAAGTTCGGTTTCGGGATCAGCCCCCGTCGCTCCCTCGGGATCGTTTAGGGGAACAGACACTTGTGGCGCAGAAGTTGGCGGCGCCTCCGGATCGTCTGCGTCTGTCAACAACCCCAAACCTTCATCCATCACGCCCACTTCAAAATCGCCGCCCATGGCAAACCCGCCATCAAAGGCCACACCAAAAATCGGATCCTCCCCATCGCGAAAAAATTCCGCAACCACGTTATCCCCCTCGGCATCATCGGCCAGACGGGCGCCGTTAAAGCGATCAATATTTATGAAGGTGCCCCCTTCAGGTACCTTGAAATCGCCACCACCAAACACTTCGATCGCCTCAGTCATAAAAGTCTGGAATACGGGTCCGCACATGCTGCCACCGTAAGACCCCTTGGCCAAAGACCGAGGCTGGTCATATCCGATATAACACCCGGCAACAATATTTGAGGTAAAGCCGGTAAACCAGACGTCGCGCGCATCATTGGTGGTGCCAGTTTTTCCCGCCACCGGTACCGATAGGTCAATTACCCCCTGCGCCGTGCCCCGCGTGATCGTGCCTTCCATCATCGAAGTCAGTTGATAGGCGGTAATTGCATCCATCACCCTTTCCCGATCCGATACGATCTGCGGCCCCAACATCTCACCCAGACGGGCATCCCCACAGTCAAGGCACCGTCGCTGGTCATGCCGGTAAACTGTGTTGCCATACCGATCCTGCACCCGGTCAATCAAAGTAGGCTGTACCCGCTCTCCACCATTTGCAAACATCGCGTAGGCGGATACCACACGGTAAAGCGTGGTTTCCTGCGCCCCCAACGCATTGGCAAGAAACCGGTCCATGTGATCGTAGACGCCAAATCTCTCGGCGTAATCCGCAATCAAATCCAACCCCATTTCACGCGCCAACCGCACCGTCATCAGGTTGCGCGACTGCTCAATACCGGTTCGCAGCGGCGTGGCACCATAAAACTTGGTAGACGAATTTTTTGGCGACCAGACCCCTTGAGGCGTGTTCACTTCGATCGGCGCATCAATCACAATCGTGGCGGGTGAATAGCCGCTGTCCAACGCAGCAGCATAGACAAAGGGCTTGAAATTAGACCCCGGCTGGCGCTTGGCCTGGGTCGCACGGTTGAAAACAGAATGCTGATAGCTAAAGCCACCCTGCATCGCGACTACCCGGCCGTTGTTGACATCCATCGCGACAAAAGCACCCTGGATTTCGGGAATTTGCCGCAAACTCCAACGCAGGAAACTACCGTCGGCATCACGGGTCATCTTACGCACCAAAACCACATCCCCGACGCTGAGAAGATCGCCCGCCGATTTCGCTGCGGGTCCAACTTTACCATTTTCGCGCTTTTTGGCCGCCCAACGGACGTCTTTGGCAACAATCCAATGACCGTCTTCATCCTCTTCGACACCTTCGATGCCGACACGGGCGTTCTGCTTGCTCACCATCAAAACAACCGCAGGACGCCATTTATGTGTTAAAAACACATCCCGACTTATCTGAGTTTTCGCCAGCGCCGCGCGCCACTTTGCTTCGTCGTTCAACTCAGAGGGGTCAATCGTTAAGCCGCTGCCACGCCAAACACCACTGGCGCGGTCATACTCCTCTAACTGGCGTTGTAGGGCCTTGGCTGCCACCTGCTGCATCTGTCGGTCAATTGTCGCACGGACTGTAAAGCCGCCTGAAAAGAACTCACCCTCACCAAAATCTCGGCTCAATTGTCGCCGGATTTCATCGGTAAAATAATCCCGCGGCGGCAGGGCAGCTTTAAAGCCTTCGAAATCGCCATTTTGCACCGAGCGCAGTGGCAGGCTGCGTTCTACCTCATAGGTCGCTTGTGAAATATAACCGTTCTCAAACATTTCCTTCAGCACAAAATTGCGTCGGTTGGTTACCCGCTCTTTACGCCGAACCGGATGGAAATCGCTTGGCGCTTTCGGCAATGAGGCCAGAAACGCGGCCTCGTGCGGGACCAATTCGTCTAGCGTTTTGTTGAAATAGGTTTGCGCCGCAGCCGTCACCCCATAGGAGTTTTGCCCGAGAAAAATCTCGTTCAGATAAAGCTCCAGAATACGCTCTTTGTTTAAAGTATTCTCCAGCCGCGTCGCCAGAATGATCTCTTTGATCTTGCGTTCGGCGCGCCGGTCGCCCGACAGCAGGAAATTCTTCATCACCTGCTGGGTGATCGTAGACGCACCGCGCACATTGCGCCCCTTTGAACGCACAGCATCAATGGCCGCCGACAGAATGCCACGTGCATCATAGCCTTTATGAGAATAGAAATTCTTGTCTTCTGCGGAAATAAATGCCTGTTTTATCAGATCCGGGATTTTGTCAGACGCCGTAAACAAACGTCGCTGTTTGGCAAATTCGTCAATGATATTACCTTCTGTGGAATAAATTCGGCTAATCGTGGCAGGTTTATATTGCGCCAAAGAGGCATGGCTTGGCAGGTCACGTCCATACATCCAGAACACCGCTCCGATGGTCAAAGCCATCATCATCACGGCCAAGGTGACAGCGCTGAAAATCGCGCCGCATACAGAGAAAATAAATCTGAGCACATCGCCCTCTGTTATTGTTGAGGCCCCTTATAGGCAGGCAAACTCCAAGCGTCAAAACACAAGCGCAACAAATCGCCGACGCCGAAGCATTAATCGTCTTCGCCGGCCTCAGGTGGCCGATGACTCGCAGGTTTTTTATTGATCAAGATCAACCCCAGGCAAACAAGCCCGAGTGCGATATAGATTTCCAGTCCGATCTGCTCACCAAGAAACAACCATCCCATAATTACAGCAAAGACCGGCGACAGGAAACTAAACGAGGCGACACCCGAGGTAGGATATTGTTTAAGCAGCCAAAACCACGCCAGAAACCCAAAACAGGCAACCGCAGTGGATTGAAACAGCAATCCGGCAATATGAATCTCCTGCAGGTCGCGCAACGCCGGCCCAAAGCCCACAGACACCAATAAAAGCACCGGGGCAGAGACAGCCAATTGCCACAACAGCTGCTGTTCTGGTAAAATTTGCGCCAAACGCGTGGTGCGGGCTGTCAACGCGATGCCAGCCCAGCACCATGCCGCCGCAAGCGTTGCCAGGTCACCAACCCAAGAAGCCTGCTGACCCTCTGAGCGGTTGCCAATCGCCCAAATCACCCCCGCCGTCGCCAGTACCAGGCCCAACACGGACGCGCCTTGCAGGCGCCCGCCTGGCAAATAAAAATGTCCCGCCAATGCCAGCCACACGGGCATGGTATAGAAAATAATGCCGACGCGCGACACGGTGGTAAGATCAAGCGCTATGAATAATAAGACAAACTCAAGTGCAAACAACAGCCCGATGCCGATCCCTGAACGCAGCACATGCCGGGACAAGACAATCGGCTTGCCAGTCAAACGCATCCAACCAAGCAGGACGAAAAGCGCCAACACAGATCTGATGCCAGCCGAAAAGACCGGTTGAAACCCGCCATTGGTTATCTTGATCACAACCTGATTAAAGGCCAGCAAAAGCGCAAAGCCCACCAACATGATCACACCGGCAAAATCTAGTTTGTCTTTTTTTGACATCGACGCACAGGACAGCAGCTCCGGCACAAGGTCAAGCGTTTAACACGGATGTCATAACACCACTATTCTCAGAGCGATGCACTCCGCTTGTTCTACACGGCGCCAGCGGGGTCTGTCAGTGGTAATCAGGTCTGGAAAGCCTGAGCGATACCGGCTAACGTTTGGGAAGGTTTTTTGATTTCAAGACTTGCGGTCTTCGATTTTACATCATCCAATAGAAACCGAACACAACCCTTATCAAGGTTATATTATGACAAAGTATTTTGTGTATGACGTTTTCACCGACAGCCGTTTTGGCGGCAATCCACTGGCAATAATCCCCGATGCTGCGGACGTGCCTGAGGGCGATTTTCAACGCATTGCCCGCGAATTTAATTTTTCAGAAACAACCTTTGTTCTGCCACCGGACAACCCCGATCACACCGCGAAAATTCGGATATTTTCGCCCTTATCAGAACTTCCCTTTGCCGGTCATCCAACCATCGGCACTGCGATCGCGCTGGCCCGACAGGGGCTCGGGCCGCACATGACCCTCGAGCTTGGGGTCGGGCCCATCGCCTGTCACGCCACTAAGCAGAGCGCCCAATTTAGCACGCAGGTGCCTCTCAAGATACTGGTCGAACCTCAGGTGGCTGATGTAGCAGATGTGCTTGGTCTCACCGTATCGGATATCGTTTTGCACACCCATCGACCGACAACCGCCACTTTAGGTATCCAGTTCACGATAACCGAAGTCCGTGATCGCAGCACGCTTTCATCCGCCAAGCCCAACATTGAGGCGTTGCGGCGCTTTGCCACAAAATATCCCCATGCCGGTCGATTTGCCCAGCATGTCTATACCCGCGGTGACGGAGTTATTTTCGCACGCATGTTTGATCCGTTAGATAATATCCCCGAAGATGCCGCCACTGGCAGTGCCGCGGCGACCTTGGGCGCCTTGCTCGTCAAATGCACGTCAGCGCCACAAGAGTTTATTATCCGTCAAGGCGACGACATGGGCCGCCCCAGCTGCATAGAGGTCGACGCCCAGGTCGAACAGGTCACCATTGGCGGCAGCGCTGTTGCGGTGATGGAGGGGCAGTTGTTGTAAATGCATGGCGCGGCAAAAGGCAGATAGTCGGGTGTCAGCACCCTTGCGTTTTGCGCGAGCGGCGCAGCCGAGCCGTCGCATTTTTGTAAGGCGCGGCGGTATTGAGTTGGATCATCCGCCCCATTGTGTGCTTGCCATACCAAAGCTGTCCGTACAGTTGGGCGTTGCTACGGATATTCACTTGATCCACAATCCGGATTTTCGCAGCGTCCAGAGCCGATAGCAAACTGGGATAGTCCAGATCTGCGTAATCGGCATAGAACTTTAGCGCCAGTTGACCCAATTGGTTCCATTTATAACCTGTCTCGGGGAACTCAATTGCGCGCCCGGCCTCTGAATAGTCCAACCACTTAAGCACCAGCGTATTCCAACCGATCAGATAGGCAACCAAGTCACTCGTGCTCATCAAGCTACCTTTTGCGTGGCCATCCAAAGATGCACGCCGCACATACGAGCGAGGCACGGCGCGCAGGTCTGACATCAAAGCTTCAAAACTGTGCTCAATCGCGGCGCGCAAGTCATCTTTATGGGCTGGCACTGCCATGTCAAAAAGTCTTTCTTTGCGCGTCGCTCAGAACAGCCGAGTCCAGACCTTTTATACTAGGCTGCTTTTGAGGCCGATTTGCGGCGCGGCGGCCCATTTCGGCGCCGACGCGGCCCACCGCCTGAGGGTTTACCACCCGACGGTTTACCACCCCGCGGCCCACCACCGCGCTGCTTGGGTTTTGCCCCCGGCGTTGGCAATGCTTCCCACGGGCGCCCGGAGGCCACTGGAATGGACGTTTTCATTGCTTTTTGAATCGCCTTCAATTCGTCCATCTCTTCGGGCGAACAAAAGGCAATCGCCGCACCATCAGCGCCGGCGCGCGCTGTTCGACCGATCCGGTGCACATAATTTTCCGGTACATTGGGCAGATCATAGTTATACACATGGCGCACGGCGGGGATATCAAGCCCCCTTGCCGCAACATCCGTCGCCACCAAAACCTTGATTTCGCCGGCTTTAAAGGCCGCAATCGCGCGGTCGCGCTGGCCTTGGCTTTTATTACCGTGGATAGATCCTGCAACAAAACCTTTTGCTGTCAGAAGCTTCATCAGTTTTTCGGACCCGTGTTTGGTGCGCCCAAACACCAGCGCCAGTTCGTCGCGATGTTTGTCTAACAACTCAATCAACAGCGATGTTTTTTCAGATTTTGCGATAAAATGAACCGACTGAACGATGCGGTCAACCGCTTTACCGGGAGGGTTCACCTCAACCCGCTTGGGGTTCTTGAGATAGCTCTGCGCCAGTTCGTTCATCTGTTTGGGCATCGTCGCCGAAAACAGCATGGTTTGGCGCTGTGCCGGCAAAACGCTGGCAATACGACGCAGCGCGTGAATGAATCCCAGATCCAGCATTTGATCGGCCTCGTCGAGAACCAGAAAACTGGTGTCGGCCAAGCTCAGAGCGCGCCGGTCCAGCAGATCGATCAACCGGCCAGGGGTTGCAACCAAAAGATCCGTGCCTCTTTGCAGGCGCTTAATTTGCATGTTGATTGACGCACCACCGACCACCAAAGCCACTTTTAACGGTGTTTTATGCGCCAGTTGGGTCAAGGTATCACTGATCTGTTTGGCCAGTTCGCGCGTTGGAGCCAGCACCAGTCCCCGCGCCGTTTTTGGCCCCGGCATGGAATTTATTGCCAGCATCTGGGTCACCAATGGCAGGCCAAACGCTGCGGTCTTACCGCTTCCGGTTTGCGCCAAACCCATGACGTCACCCCCATCCAGCGCGATCGGGATCGCATGGCTCTGGATCGGGGTTGGTTCGGTGATACCCAGTTCATTCAAACGGCCAACCAGTTTTTCTGGCAGGCCCATCATTTCAAATTGCGTCAAAATACTTCCTCTCAGACCTCACGCAAAGCGCAGGGCCAATGTGTTCTATCCGCCTTGCCTTGGGCAAAGCAGCATGGTGCAACACAACCTGCCTTACAGGTAGACCACATTGTCCAACTGCTGAGGTTGCGCTTGTGCCCACGCGTGATTTTGGGAACGCTGCGATACTCCATGTAAGGCCGTGGGTTCCAACTTTGCGGATCGGCCTGTCAACTGCTCACGCGGCAGGAAACATCGCTGGGCGGTATGTGCGCCATTACATGTTAAAAGTCAACAACGATCCCGCATGACAGTTAACATATGCCACGCAAGGGGGGGTTTACTGATCTGACAAATACCATAAAAAGGATGAAGGAATATCGGAACATATCAATGTCAGACACAATGATCAGCCGCTGCGAAGCCAAAAGCCTCAGAATGACCGGGCCGCGTAAAATTATCGCAACCGTGCTTGATGCGGCCGATGATCATCCAGATGTTGATGAACTTTATGCCCGGGCCGCGGCTGTGGACAAGCGCATTTCGCTGGCCACCGTCTACCGAACCGTAAAGCTGTTTGAAGAGGCCGGCATCCTAGACAGGGTCGACTTCGGAGACGGCCGGTCGCGCTATGAAAGCGCAGAACGGGCGCATCACGATCATCTTATAGACCTAAACTCTGGCGCGGTGATTGAATTTGTGGACCCCGAGATCGAAGCCTTACAAGAACAAATCGCCCAGCGCTTGGGGTACCGTCTTAAAGGCCACAAGTTGGAACTATACGGCGTACCACTCAAGAAATAAACTTGCTCTCGAGGGGGCGCTGCCATAAGGCTGACAACGTTCCACTTTCGCATCGACGTTGGTACGCGGCAATAAAAATCCAACCCCTCATTTATTCTGAGTATATTCATGGAAAACCTGCGTGCCATCGCTCTTATGGTTCTATCGATGGCTGGATTTGCCGTTGAAGACATGCTGATCAAATATATAGCGCTTGAAATGCCAACGGGGCAGTTTTTGATGCTGATCGGCGCCGGTGGGGCGCTGATATTTACGCTGATGGCATGGAAGCAAGGCCAAGCCGTTTTGTCGGCAGACTTCCTGCGACCGACAATCATCATCCGCAATCTGGGTGAGGTCATTGGTACTTTGGGCTTCGTCACCGCGCTGGTGCTAACACCTCTGTCCAGCGCATCAGCCATCCTGCAGGCCACACCGCTTGCGGTCACATTGGGGGCAGCGCTGTTTCTGAAGGAAGCCGTGGGCTGGCGACGCTGGAGCGCAATATTAATCGGCTTTGGTGGAGTCGTCGCCGTGATCCGGCCAGGCCTTGACGGATTTCAGCCAGCATCACTGTTTGCCGTTCTGGGGGTGATCGGGCTGGCGACACGCGACGTGGCAACGCGGGCCACGCCGGCAGAGATATCTTCTTTGGTTCTCTCGGCTCACGGGTTTGGGATGTTGGTTCCGGCCGGGGCAGTGCTGCTGTGGATCCGTGGCGGCGCGATCGCTCCCTCAGCACAGGGCTACAGTCTTTTATTCGCCGCGCTGATCATCGGCGTCAGTGCCTATTACGCGCTGACGCTATCAATGCGTTTAGGTGATGTGGCAGTGGTCACCCCATTTCGCTATGTCCGACTGGTATTTGCATTATTTATTGGTGTGACTGTCTTTCACGAACAGCCCGATGTCTGGACCCTGAGCGGCGCAGCCATAATTATACTATCAGGTCTCTATACATTTTTCCGCGAACGCCAGTTGGGTTTGAAAACCCGCGGCTGAGACCAGAATTTTACAAATGTGACATGATAGCGCTAACATAGACGGTTCCATATTGGGTGGGGCTCTGCTAGAAGCCGCCAAGACACTTTTTGCAATTTAGGGGCATTACATGAGCATTATCATCGATATTCACGGGCGCGAAATCCTCGACAGCCGTGGCAATCCTACCGTCGAAGTCGATCTGTTGCTCGAAGATGGCACCATGGGGCGCGCCGCAGTGCCTTCTGGGGCATCGACAGGCGCCCACGAGGCCGTTGAAAAACGTGATGGAGACGCCGACCGCTTTCTTGGCAAGGGCGTGCAGGGCGCGGTTGCGTCGGTGAATGGCGAGATTGCCGAGGCGCTTGTTGGGATGGATGTCACGGAACAGCAATCCATCGACGCTGCAATGATCGAGTTGGATGGCACGGCAAACAAATCTCGCTTAGGGGCCAATGCAATCTTGGGCGTATCTTTAGCTGCGGCAAAAGCCGCTGCTGATTTCACCACACAGCCGCTGTTTCGCTACGTAGGCGGCACTTCGGCGCGAATTCTCCCGGTACCAATGATGAATATTATCAATGGTGGCGAACATGCCGACAACCCCATCGACATTCAGGAATTCATGATCATGCCCGTGGCCGCCCCCACATTGCGCGATGCTGTGCGTATGGGGTCGGAAGTGTTTCACACGCTAAAAAAAGAACTTTCAACAGCAGGGCTGTCCACCGGCATTGGCGATGAGGGCGGTTTTGCCCCCAACCTGAGTTCAACCCGGGTCGCACTGGATTTCATTCTCAAATCCATTGAGAAAGCGGGCTATAGGCCGGGTGAGGACATTTATTTGGCGCTGGATTGTGCCGCAACAGAATATTACCGCGACGGCAAATACGAAATGACAGGCGAGGGAACATCGCTCTCGTCCGATCAAAACGTTGCCTATCTCGCCAGTTTGGTGGCTGATTACCCGATCATCTCGATCGAGGATGGCATGGCCGAGGATGATTGGGATGGATGGAAAGCTCTGACCGCCGCCATCGGCCACGGCACACAACTGGTCGGCGACGATCTGTTTGTGACCAACCCAACGCGGCTGGCGCGGGGAATCTCAGAAGGCAGCGCCAATTCAATGTTGGTGAAAGTCAATCAAATCGGCAGCCTCTCGGAAACCTTGAAAGCGGTGGATATGGCGCATCGGGCCGGGTTTACCAACGTCATGTCACACCGCTCGGGTGAGACCGAAGACACCACTATTGCCGACTTGGCCGTGGCCACCAATTGTGGCCAGATCAAAACCGGCTCACTGGCACGCTCTGACCGGCTGGCGAAATACAACCAGTTGATCCGTATCGAAGAGATGCTGGGTGAAAGCGCCGAATATGCCGGTCGCGCGGTCTTAATGCGCTAAAGCGCACCTTTAAAACGCCAGCGTCCAAGGATGTACTTCCGACGGCGTTGGCCCTCTTACCGATCGCCCCAGTTGCAATCCAGCGGCAGGCTGGACCTTGTGGCGATGCCAAAGCGCCGTTATGACCGGCGCATCCTCCCGCAAGATAAAAGGCTTTTTGTATGATTCCCCGCTATTCCCGCCCCGACATGGTTGCCATCTGGTCGCCCGAGACAAAGTTCCGCATCTGGTACGAGATCGAAGCTCATGCATGTGATGCACAGGCCGATCTGGGCGTGATCCCGCGCGCCAATGCTGAGGCGGTTTGGAAAGCCAAAGACGTCACATTCGACGTGGTGCGCATCGACGAGATTGAAGCGGTTACCAAGCATGATGTGATCGCCTTTTTGACCCATCTGGCTGAACATATCGGCAGCGACGAGGCGCGCTTTGTTCATCAAGGCATGACCAGTTCCGATGTGTTGGACACATGCTTCAACGTACAGCTGGTCCGCGCCACAGACATGCTTTTGACCGATATGGACAAACTGCTGGCGGCGTTGAAAAAGCGGGCATTCGAACATAAAGATACCATACGGATTGGCCGCAGCCATGGCATCCATGCCGAACCCACAACTATGGGGCTGACCTTTGCGCGCTTTTATGCTGAGATGGATCGCAACCGCACGCGGTTGATCGCGGCACGCGCTGAAATTGCCACCGGGGCAATTTCTGGCGCTGTTGGCACGTTTGCCAATATCGACCCCGCAGTAGAAGAGCATGTCTGTGCAAAATTGGGTCTGACAGCCGAGCCAATCAGCACGCAGGTTATCCCGCGCGACCGCCATGCGGCATTTTTTGCAACATTGGGCGTGGTTGGCAGTTCGATTGAAAATATTGCAACCGAAATTCGCCATATGCAGCGCACCGAGGTGCTGGAGGCCGAAGAGTTTTTCTCAAAGGGTCAAAAAGGCAGCTCGGCCATGCCCCATAAACGCAATCCCGTTCTGACCGAAAACCTGACAGGATTGGCGCGTTTGATCCGCATGGCCGTGGTACCAGCAATGGAAAATGTGACCCTTTGGCACGAACGCGACATCAGCCACAGTTCGGTTGAGCGCAATATCGGACCCGACACCACAATCACTCTGGATTTTGCCCTGTCTCGTCTAACGCAAGTGATCGAAAAGCTCGTGATCTATCCGGATAATATGCTGGCAAATATGAATAAGTTTCGCGGCCTTGTGATGAGTCAAAGGGTTCTTTTGGCCCTGACCCAAGCCGGTGTTAGCCGCGAGGACGCCTATCGCCTAGTGCAACGCAATGCCATGAAGGTCTGGGAACAAGGCAAGGACTTTAAAACCGAACTTCTGGGCGATGAGGACGTTCTAGCAGCTCTGAGTACCGAGCAAATTACTGAAAAATTTGATCTCAACTATCACACCAAACATGTGGATACGATTTTCACGCGGGTGTTTGGCGACGGTTGATCCTCTCCAACAAAACTGCGATATCCCCGTCTGGCCGCATCAATGCGATGAGACGGGGACGGCAACCCGTTATTGCCCCAAAAGCATAAAGTTTTACGGGAATTTATTTTGGGGAAACCCAACGCTAAGATAGCTCATTTTTAATTATAATTACTTGTAAAAAATACATATTTTGAGAACTGGACACTGCAATACGCTGATGCACCCCGCCCTCCTGGTATCGCCCTTTGAATAATCTTTACCCTTGGCTGCTTATCTGGCGCTTCACTTGCCGGAGCTTGCACAATGACCGAACTCACTCCAATTAAACAGATCAAAGCAACGGCCTTGCCAAACGGTGTTAACAAATCGCATTTATCATCTAAGCAAAAAGCCGTTATTGTGATAAAATTTTTAATCAATCACGGTGCAGATTTACCTCTGAACCAGCTTCCCGAGGCTCTGCAAATTGACTTGATCCACCAGATGGCCGCGATGCCACCAGTCGATCAAAACACATTGGCAGATGTTATTGTTGAATTTGCCAACGAATTGGACTCGGTAGGTTTGTTTTTTTCAAACGGCTTGGCCGGAGCTTTGACCGATCTCGAAGGGAAAATCAGCCCTGTAATGGCCCGCCGCCTGCGCAAAGAGGCCGGGGTGCGCCAGACAGGCGACCCATGGGAAAGCGTTCAAAAGCTGCCACTGGATGAATTGGGACAATTAATGCGATTAGAAAGCACCGAAGTGGCCTCTGTTATTTTGTCAAAACTTAAAACCAGCAAAGCGGCCGAGTTGCTTGGCACCCTGCCTGGTGATCAGGCCAGACGCATCACCTATGCGATTTCATTGACCGGAAATATAACACCCCATGCCGTTGACCAAATTGGATCGAGCCTTGCTGCGCAAATTGCAAACAAACCCGAAAAGGCATTTGATGACACCCCCGTCAAACGTCTGGGATCTATATTGAACGTATCTGCAGCCAATATACGCGACACATTATTAAGCGGACTGGAAGAAGATGATCAAACGATCGGAACGCAGGTCAGAAACTATATTTTCACCTTTAAGCATATACCTCAAAAGCTTCTGGCATCAGATATTCCAAAATGCCTTCGGTCTGTTGATAAAACCGTTTTGGCAACTGCCCTTGCCAGCGCTCAGCAGGCCGGCATGTCAGATGTCGCCACTTACCTGCTTGAATCCATGTCCAAGCGCATGGCAGACAACTTGCGCGAAGAGATCACAGAACTTGGAAAGGTCAAGGCAAGCGAGGGAGAGACCGCAATGAAGGAGATCATGATCGAAATACGCCGATTAATCGACGCGGGCGAAGTTGAGATCATAATTCCCTCGGATGAAGACGAAACCGAGCCATCCGAAACTTAAACCGCACAGCGGATACAGCGTTTATCAGGTTGTCATCTTAGTCGTCATGACACGTTTGAAAGGGACCGGTGCAGCAAACCCGATGTCACCTCAGCAGCGCAGCTGTGTATATAGCCCCGTGCCCCTCTTGTTGAATTAACAACACCGCTTGCTCGTGTTGTTTCAGCGCAATCTCCAACGTCAACGGGGCCGCGCCACTCCACCTTCGAAGTCGGTCAATACGCTTCACCACGTTTGTATAATGCAGTTTCCGGCCAGCGTTCTCACCACGCTTGATCTCGACCACTTCACGCGAAGATATATAAACAACCTGCACCACCGACGGCCCAATTTTTCGCAGCGGCTTTGCCCCTACCCACACTTTGTTTGGGCTTCGGCGCAAGGCCAATTCTATGACCGGTTGACGCCGAGAATGCCGATCAATCATATCGACAACGTCCATCGGCGCCGTGCCCGCAACATCATCCAATCCGTTGACAATCATCTGCGGTGTATAGACCGAACGTCTTCCCCCTGCACGCGCATAGGCCTGCTGCCGTTTGGTGTGCGCAGGGCTGGCAAATTTATCTTTCCAACCAATATAATCCCAGTAATCTACGTGCAACGAAAGGGCGATTACATCATTGCGACCTGACAAACGCTCTAAAAGCGCATCCGCAGGCGGACAGGACGAACAGCCCTGCGACGTAAACAGTTCAACAACCACAACAGGTCGGTCTTGCGACGACACAGAAGTCGCGGCGAATACCAAAACCACCATCCAAATCAATACGCGCATTTTTGCCTCTGTGCTAAGCATATTTACATTAGTCTAACTAAATTCGACAAAAATATCCAATCACCCTTTCGCGACCAGACTTGACACAAGCCCACCCAAACTTAAATGTATGCAAATGTATACATTTTTAGCAAACAAACCTTGAATGGCCGCTCAGTATAGGTCACAAGCACTTTAGCAAGACCCTTGAAACAACTTATGAGGGAGGCCAGCATGCCCATAACAGTCGGACAAGATACATCCAAAACCCGTAAAACACTCCGTATAGACAGAACAGAAATCGCCTATTACTCGATACCCGCAGCCGAAGCCGCCGGACTGGGTGATTTTTCAAAACTCCCTGCCGCGCTTAAAGTGGTACTGGAAAATATGTTACGATTCGAGGATGGTAAAACCGTCCATATCGAAGATATAAAAGCGTTTTCGGACTGGGGCAAGAACGGTGGTAAAAACCCACGCGAAATCGCCTATCGTCCGGCGCGGGTCTTGATGCAGGATTTCACCGGCGTTCCGGCCGTGGTCGATCTGGCCGCAATGCGCGATGGTATTGTCGCCCTTGGTGGCAAAGCCGAGCAGATTAATCCGCTCAATCCGGTTGATCTGGTAATTGACCATTCGGTTATGATCGACGAATTTGGCAATCCCCGGGCGTTTCAAATGAACGTTGATCGCGAATATGAGCGCAATATGGAGCGGTATACTTTTCTTAAATGGGGGCAAAATGCGTTCAACAATTTTCGCGTCGTCCCACCCGGCACTGGCATCTGCCATCAGGTCAATCTGGAATATCTCGCACAGACCGTCTGGTCGGACACCGACCAAGACGGGACTGAGGTGGCTTATCCTGACACGCTGGTGGGGACCGACAGCCACACCACAATGGTCAACGGCATGGCGGTCTTG
>Ga0206130_10001643_pt1 | contig 32142 bp, 25 predicted proteins | sample Helgoland_Spring_9_FD_148637 | JGI IMG/M metagenome (GOLD analysis project Ga0206130, IMG submission 148637) | Pelagic subsurface seawater microbial communities from Kabeltonne, Helgoland, North Sea - Helgoland_Spring_Bloom_20160512_1 | ecosystem: Environmental > Aquatic > Marine > Epipelagic ...
TGATCCGCAGACCTTTGAAGTGTATCAGATGAATGAAGATATTGATATTGACTCAACTTACTTTACAAATAAATTAATGCCCACAACTGGCCCAAACTTGGCTGTTAGTGGCCCTATCACTCCTGACCCTGTGTCGGTTGGTTATGTTGGAGGGGCATTGACGGAATACGCGATTCTAAATTTACCATTAAGCATTAATGAATTTGGATGGAAAATTTTTAATGAATCAGGAAATCCTTCTCTTTCTGGAAATGATGGGGCGGGAGAGTTTTTAGATTGGTACAAGGGGTTGGTGATTAAAGCAAATAACCCTGCTCAAGGCGTCAACAATGGTGGAATAATTTATACCGACATGGTAAATGACTTCTCAAAAGTAACCATCTATTATAGGGATACTTCTGGAACATCTTCGGAACATGATACATTAAGTTTTGATTTTAATTTCAATGCCAACTGTGCTCATTATAATGCGGTAAAAATCGACTATTCCAACACATTTGTTGATGCCCAAATTAATGACTCAACTTTCGGAATGGATGTGTTTTACCTTCAAGCTTTAGGAGGAACAAAAGGAAAAATTCATTTCCCAAATCTTACAAATTTTATTGACAGTGGAAACGTGGTTGTAAATAAAGCTGAACTAATACTTCCCATCCAATACAACACATCAGACAACTTTACCCCATCTGACTATTTGTTCTTAACTCGTGTGGATGAAAATGGAAATACTTCCTTCTTACCTGATATAAATGAATCAAGTCATGGTGGACAGTTAGATTTAACTGCAAACAATTACACTTTTAACATTACTAGATATGTAAATAAAATTTTTGCTGGAGAGTTTCAGAATGAAGGTCTGACCTTAGTTGTTGGTGGTTCTGGAATAACCGCCAATAGAGTTATTCTAAACGGGGCAAACTCTCTTAATAAAGATAAACCGAAGTTAGTTTTAACCTATACAAAATATTAAGGCATGTGTGGAATAGTTGCATATATTGGTGAAAAAGAAGCTTTTCCAATAGTTTTAAAAGGACTGAAAAGACTAGAATATCGAGGGTATGATAGTTCAGGTATAGCTATCAACAATAACCTTAATTTAAGTCTTTTCAAAAAACAAGGCAAAGTTGCGGAATTAGAAAAACATGCTGCAGGAGTCGACACAAGTGGCAATATTGGAATTGGCCACACTAGATGGGCAACTCATGGGGAACCTAATGATGTAAATGCACATCCTCACCAATCTGGCAACGGAAAATTTGCGCTGGTCCATAATGGAATTATTGAAAATTACGCCATCCTTAAAAAAGAATTAATTTCTAGAGGGCACGAATTTAAAAGCGAAACAGATACTGAAGTGCTTATGCACTTAATTGAGGATATTATTGAGAAAGAAAACGTTGACTTATTTGAAGGCGTTCGGCAGGCATTGCACGAAGTAATTGGAGCATATGCAATTGTTGTTATTTCTAAAGAAAATAATCGAGAGTTGATTGCCGCTAGAAAAAGTAGCCCGTTGGTTGTTGGTATTGGAAAAGGTGAGTTTTACATTGCGTCTGACGCTACACCCATTGTGGAGTATACAAAAAACGTAGTGTACTTAGAAGATGGAGAAATTGCCCGTTTGAGTTTAGATTCAGGACTTAAAATAAAAACAATAGGTAACGTTGAGAAAACTCCCTATATCCAAGAACTAGAGTTACAATTAGAAGCTCTTGAAAAAGGCGGTTACGAGCATTTTATGCTTAAAGAAATATTTGAACAACCCCGTTCAATTATGGATTGTATGCGTGGACGACTCAACCTCAAAGATAGTTCTGTTGCCCTCGGAGGAATAAAAGATTACGAAGAAAAAATCGTTAACGCTAAACGTCTAATCATTGTTGCTTGTGGAACCTCATGGCATGCTGGTATTGTTGGGGAATATTTACTAGAAGAACTAGCTAGGATTCCTGTAGAAGTTGAATACGCTTCTGAATTTAGATACAGAAACCCTATCATCAATGAGGGTGATGTTGTGATTTGTATTTCACAATCAGGAGAGACAGCCGACACTATGGCTGCAATAGGCTTAGCCAAAGAAAGAGGAGCGACAATTCTTGGTATTTGCAATGTTGTTGGGAGTTCAATCTCTCGATTAACAGACTGTGGCTCTTACACGCATGCTGGACCAGAAATTGGAGTAGCTTCAACCAAAGCATTTACAGCTCAAGTAACCGTTCTTACCTTATTAGCACTAATGATAGGGAAGAAAAAAGGAACTATCCCTTCTAATAGATTTAACAGAATATTGTTTGAATTGAATTCTATTCCGGAAAAAGTAGAAGAGGTTTTAAAATCAGATGAACAAATAAAATTTATTGCTGACATATACAAAGATGCTTCAAACGCACTATACCTAGGTAGAGGAATAAACTTCCCAGTGGCATTGGAAGGAGCTCTTAAATTAAAAGAAATATCTTATATCCATGCGGAAGGTTATCCAGCTGCAGAAATGAAGCATGGGCCTATCGCTTTAATTGACGAAGAGATGCCGATTTTTGTAATTGCGACGAAAGATGCGAGTTACGAAAAAGTTGTTAGCAACATTCAAGAAGTTAAAGCCAGAAAAGGTAAGGTGATTGCAATTGTTACTAAAGGAGATACGGAGGTAAAAGCAATAGCAGATCACGTTATTGAGATTCCTGAAACCGATGATGTACTGGTTCCATTAATTGCTACAATTCCCATGCAATTATTAAGTTATCATATTGCTGTAATGAGGGGATGTAATGTAGATCAGCCTAGAAATTTAGCTAAGTCGGTTACGGTGGAATAATTTATTATTGGATATACTTTTACGGTAGTTTGTTTAATTTGGAAATCAATTCTTTTATTAATTAAAGATGGAATAACATGTTAATTATCACTTTATAACCATTTTATTCACATGTTAAGCAAGTACAAATATCACCTATGGTTGCATCTTATTATTTTAATTTGGGGTTTCACAGGTGTAATTGGGAAGGAACTTGGGTTGTTAGAAACAACGGCCGTAACAATAGTTTTTTACAGAATGCTAATTGGTTTTATTAGTTTATTTATAGTTCTTCGTATACTAAAACATAAAATAAGAATCACAAAAAAAGGGCTATTTGCGACACTTGGAACCGGTCTTATAATTGCCGCCCATTGGATCACTTTCTTCAAAGCTATTCAGTTATCTAACATTTCCTTGGCCTTGGTATTTCTGTCCACTACAGCGTTATTCACTTCTTTTATTGAGCCTATAATACTTAAACGTAAGTATGACTTTAAAGAATCATTAATGGGAATAACAATTATTGTAGGAATAGCTATAATTGCAAATACCTCTTCTGATTATTATTTAGCAATGATTTTAGCCCTAATATCAGCATTAGGTGCGGCTTTTTTTTCGGTTATTAACGGAAAACTTGTACAAGAACATGACGCAAAATCAATCACAATATTTGAAATGCTTGGGGGCTTTATTGGGGTAGCTATCTTCTTCTCCTTAACAGGTGAATTGAATACCGAAACTCTTGCCATTGACTGGAAACAATTTGGCTATCTTTTTATTTTGGGTTCAATTTGTACAGCATTTGCTTTTTTAGTCGGTGTTGAATTGTCAAAACATTTGCCCATATTCACAATGAATATAACTATAAATCTAGAACCAATCTACGCTGTAATATTGGGCTTACTATTTTATCCCAAAACAGAAGTTATGCCACCCGGTTTTTATTTAGGTGCAACAATAATTTTGGGGACTATTTTCATTAATGCTCTATTCAAGAGAAAAAAACCTTAGTCTTTTTTTCTCCACATAAAGATATGTGAACTGTTTGAATAGGTTTCAATATCCTTTGACAATAATATTAATCCCAAATCGGCTAGAATTAGAATTCCGCCACCCCCCAGTGTAAGCGTGTACATAACAGGAACGTGAGCCTCTGTTCCTAAATATAGCCGATGCACTCCAAATATACCCAACGATAAATCTAAGCCAGCAGCGACCCATTTATTGTGTTTGTCCTCCAACCTTCTTTTTTTAAAAAATGGAAGTCGTCTTTGCTTATGTGATTTAACTTTTGGAATATCCAACCCGGCCTGTGTTATGGTGGGGGATAAAAAAAATCCAATCAATAATATTATTATAAGTTTTGTTCTCATAAAAAAAGCCATCCTAACCGGATGGCTTAAATTTACAAAGTATTTCTTTGGTGCTATTTAACTGCAGCAAAGTTTTCAGAAACTTTCTCCCAATTAATTACACTAAAAAACGCATTAATGTAATCTGGGCGTCTGTTTTGGTAATTTAAATAGTAAGCGTGCTCCCAAACATCTAGGCCTAAAATTGGTGCGCCTCCACAACCAATACCTGGCATCAATGGGTTGTCTTGGTTTGCAGAAGAACAAACCTCTACTTTGCCACCTTCATGCACGCAAAGCCAAGCCCATCCTGAACCAAAACGAGTTGCGGCAGCCTTCGAAAAAGCGTCCTTAAACGCTTCAAAAGATCCGTAAGCTACGTTAATTGCTTCTGCTAATTCACCTGTTGGTTCTCCACCACCGTCTGGCGACATAACTTCCCAAAATAAACTGTGGTTAAAATATCCCCCTCCATTATTTCGTAGAGCTCCATTATTCATATCCATGTCAGCTAATAAATTTAAAATTGGCTGACCCTCCAATTCAGTTCCTGCTATTGCATTGTTTAAGTTATTTGTATATCCATTATGATGTTTACTGTGGTGGATTTCCATTGTTCTTGCATCAATATGCGGTTCTAATGCGTCGTATGCGTATGGTAACGCTGGTAATTCAAATGCCATGTTTATATGTTTTAGTTTGTTAAATTTTGCTTATTTAGAATATTCTAACAAATATAAAAAAAATGTAGTCGAAGCTCTTGAAATAAATGAATCTTTGCAAAAACTAGATTTTTAAGATATGTTGCAGCCAATATCACACGAATATTATATGAAACAAGCGCTTATCGAAGCGCAAAAAGCCATTGAAGCTGATGAAGTTCCCGTTGGTGCAGTTATCGTTTGTAACAATAAGATTATAGCTAGAACACATAATTTTACAGAAAGATTAACTGATTTTACTGCACATGCAGAAATGCAGGCTTTCACATCTGCAAGTGAATATTTAGGGAATAAATACCTCGACAAATGCACCTTATATGTAACACTTGAACCTTGTACTATGTGCGCAGGTGCATCATTTTGGACAAGAATAGGTAAGATTGTATACGGAGCTTCTGATGAAAGAAGAGGCTACAAAAGAATTAGGGAAAGTGTTTTACATCCTTCTACTAAAGTTATTGGAGGTATTCTTGAAAATGAAGCTAGTACTTTGATGAAAACATTTTTTCGTGACAAGAGAAAATAACGACTCTAATTCATTTTCTCTTTGAAAAGTTTCAAAAACTTAGAAGAATAAACAAAATCATTCACTTCTTTGTTGGGCGTGGTAATTATTGAATGCTTATTGCCTACCCAATGGTTATTTCCTTTGTATATAAACATGATATTCTCCCCTATTTCTAGGACTGAGTTCATATCATGTGTAATAACTACAGTTGTCATATTATATTCTTCAGTAAGCTCCTTAATTAAATTGTCAATCAAAATAGCAGTTAATGGGTCTAATCCAGAATTAGGCTCATCACAAAACAAATACTTTGGTTTCATTACAATAGCCCTTGCTATTGCTACCCTTTTTTGCATCCCTCCACTAATCTCAGATGGAAAGAGATTGTTTTTGTCTATGATGTCAACTCTTTCTAAGCAAAAATTAGCTCTTTCTAACATTTCCTTTCTGCTCATTTTGGTAAACATTTTTAAAGGAAAAATGACATTTTCGATAACGCTTAAGGAATCGAAGAGCGCTCCACCTTGAAAAAGCATTCCTATCTGCGTTCTGATTGTCTTCTTTTCTTTTTTTTTCATGGCTGAAAAGTCAACGCCGTCATAAAGTATTTGACCATTTTCTGGCGCATGTAAACCAATAATGCATTTGGTTAATACCGATTTGCCCGAGCCACTTTGACCAATAACTAAATTCGTTTTACCACGCTCGAATTTAAACGAAACATCCCGCAATACTTGGATATTTCCGAATGACTTATCTATGTTTTTTACTTCTATCAAATCAACAATAATTGAGTTAGTAAAAGATTTGCCAAAAGAATTAATACACTACTATAAACAACAGCATTGGTACTCGACCTTCCAACTTCTAATGCTCCACCACTTGTATAATAACCATGGTAACTTGAAACAGAAGTAATAATGAATGCAAATACAGTAGTTTTAATTAAAGCGTAAGTAATCATCCATAAATTATCATCATAAAAGGACTGTATACCAACTAAATATTGCTCTTCCGGAATTAAACCAGTTCCAAAAGCAGCAAGCCAACCTCCGCCAAATCCAAAAGCCATACTAAAGATTATTACCACCGGAAAAATAAACACTGCAGCTATAATTTTCGGACGGATTAAATAAGCTTTCGTATTAATCCCCATTATCTCTAAAGCATCAATTTGCTCGGTAACCCGCATTGACCCCAATTCAGACGCAATGTTAGAACCAACTTTTCCAGCTAGGATTAAGCTCATTATAGTAGGGGAAAACTCCAAAATAATTGATTGTTTTGCTGTGAATCCAACAGTATAATCCGGAATCCAGGCAGAATCAATAGCCGTAGCTGATTGGATTACAATAACAGCACCCATAAAAGCAGACATCAAGATGACAATGCCTAAAGACTTGACCCCAAGCTGAACCATTTCATCCATTAGACGAGTCCAATAAACCGAAAGCTTTTCGGGCTTGGTAAACATTGACAGCAACATCATTGTATATCGTCCTATGTGGTAAAAGATGCCCAATGTAACTTTGTTAAAAAATAATCGTTTCTATTAATGCAATAATACTTAATTATTGTTCGTGCAAATGTATAAGAATTTGTACTTTTAAACATTCAATTATTCATCACGTGCTACAAATAAAGAAATATTCGGTTGCAATTCTGTTCCTTTTGTTAATAATGGGGAGTAGTTCTTGTGGTTTATTTAAAGGTAAAAACAAATGTGCAGACTGCCCTACATTTGGGCAAAAAGAATTCCTTGAAGATGATAAAAAAGTAGTAAATGTCTAGCCAAAAGAACCTTAAATCGCTTCTTTTTCCATTTTTTCATGACAGTATAATAGTTTACATTGAAGAACTTATTGTCTTGCATAAAATTCAATTTATTCTTTCTAAACCTCGTAAAACTAAATTAGGCGACTATCGTGCGATTCCGAATGAAAACCTTTTTACTATTACTGTAAATGATAATCTAAACCCTGTTCAATTTTTAATAACGGTATTACATGAGTTAGCGCATCATACCACTTGGATAAAACACAAACGTTTTGTAAAACCGCATGGCAAGGAATGGAAACAAGAGTATCAAAGAGTTTTTATCCCGATATTAACAAATAAATATATTGACGAATCGCTGAAAAAGATGCTAGCAAACCATTTAAAGAACCCTAAAGCCAGTAGTTTTAGTGATGTTTATCTAAATGAGTTTTTAAAATCAAATTTTAAAGAATCTATAACGCGCGTTTCAGACACTCCAATGAACACACCTTTTGTTCTTGGAAAAAGAACTTTTGTAAAAGATAAAAAATTAAGAACACGTTTTTTATGTACCGATTTAGGGAACAATAAAAAATACTTGATTCATGGTCATACTGAACTCCCATAGTCTAAATCAACCACTTTTTAAAGTTTATACTTACTTTTGCATAACTAATTGACACAAGAAAAGTAATGAAGAATAATTACGTAGTTATAATGGCAGGAGGAATTGGCAGTCGTTTTTGGCCAATGAGCCGAACTTCATTACCCAAGCAATTTCATGATGTTTTAGGAATTGGAAGTACTCTACTGCAACTAACAGTAGCAAGGTATTTACCTATTTGCCCTAAAGAAAATATTATTATTGTTACAAATGCAGGATATAAAAATTTGGTAAAAGAACAATTACCTGACTTAAGGGATGATCAAATTTTGTTAGAGCCGAGTCGCAAGAATACGGCTCCGTGTATTGCTTACGCAGCATATAAAATTAATGACCAAAACAAAGATGCAAACATTATAGTTGCGCCATCAGACCATTTAATTATTAAAGAGCTTGATTTTCAAAACACAATCAAGACTGCAATAAATAAAGCTAAATCAGAAAATTGTTTATTGACCATCGGCATCAAGCCAAGTCGTCCTGACACGGGGTATGGCTATATTCAATTTGAAGACGACAACAAACCGGATCAGACCATAAAAAAGGTCCACACATTTACCGAAAAGCCACCTTTAGATGTGGCAAAAAGTTTTATTGAAAGTGGCGAATTTTACTGGAATTCAGGAATGTTTATTTGGAATGTAAAAAGCATTATAGCGTCTTTTGAAACTCATTTACCAGATCTAAATAAGTTATTTGCAGCGGGCATTGGCAAATATTCAACTCCCGAGGAAGAAACATTTATCAATCAAATTTACCCACTTTGCAAAAACATCTCTATTGACCACGGTTTAATGGAGAAAGCTAAAAACGTATATGTAATCTTAGCCGATCTGGGCTGGAGTGATTTAGGGACCTGGGGCTCACTCTACACGCATGTAGAAAAAGACGGAGCAAATAATGCAATTATTGGAGATAATGTAATTACCTATGACAGCAGAGACAATATTGTTATGATGCCAAAAAACAAACTTGCCGTAATCCAAGGTTTAGTGGACTATATAATAGTTGAAAGTAATGACACTTTATTAATTTGTAAAAAGCAGGATGAACAAAAAATCAAACAATTTGTTAATGATATAAAAGCGACAAAAGGAGACGCTTTTGTTTAATCAAAAGCTACCGTAATACATCTTTTCTCTCCGAATCCATCCGTAAAAGAACAAAAATCATTATTGAAAAGCCAAGTATTGCAGACCCTCCTTTACTAAAGAAAGGTAAAGGAATACCAATTACAGGAGCTAAACCAATTACCATTGCAATGTTTATCATATAATGGAAAAATAGGATACTAGCAGTACAATAGCCAAATATTCTCGTAAATTTACTTTTCTGCCGTTCGGCAACCATTATTATCCTAATCAGAAAGGCCGTATATAATATTATCAATAAGAAGCTTCCTAAAAACCCCCACTCTTCTGCCCATGAACAAAATATAAAATCGGTGCTCTGTTCAGGGACATGTTTATATTTATCATTGCTTAAGGTTCCTTTAAAATAACCTTTCCCCACTGGCCCGCCTGAACCAATGGCCGAAAGTGCTTGATAACTATTATAACCAACTCCTTTTCTATCTAGCTTCAAGCCAAACATGACTTCAAAACGATCCCGATGGCGATCCTTAAATACAGTGTCATAAGCATAATTACATGAGAAAACCAGCAGTAATGCCATAGTTCCACCTACGATGTTTGTAATGTATTTCTTTCCTCGGTATCGAGGCATCACCAGATAGGTAATGCCAAAATGAATAAGAACTGTAGCAATCAGTATGATAAATAAATACAGATAATTTGCCGCGAACACCCAACCAAAAACATTTACGTTCGCCTCAGACGCTTTAAAAAAAATTGCCATTACACCTATAATTATTGCAAAAAGCATTCCCAGTAGAATGTTTCCTGATAGCCCCTCTCTATACATTACGAAAATAAAAGAAAAAAACACGAGTAAAGTTCCTGGATCTGGTTGTTGCAAAATGAAAAATCCCGGAATAGCAATAAGTAAAAAGACAATCAATTTGGTTTTAGCTTCTTGTATTTTAACCCCAGTGGTGCTTAGATAATGTGCAATGGCTAATGAGGTAGCAAATTTTGAAAACTCTGAAGGCTGAATGGTAAACCCTCCAATTTTAAACCAAGAATGAGCGCCTTTTATAGCCGGCATAAACAGAACGATTAAGAGCATTAACGTAACTACACCGTATACTATGTAAGCGGAACTCCGAATAAAATTACCCTCTAATGTGAGAATTAAAATTCCAATTATCAAAGATATAATTATCCATACCAATTGCTTACCATAAGCTTTATCTAATGAATAAATCTGAGGAGAACCTTCACTAAAAGAAGCAGAGTATACAGTAAGTAATCCAGCAAAAACGAGCACTAAAAACAATCCCAATAAAGGAATGTCAACTTTACCTATGATATTTTTTGCTCTGTTTTCCACTATTTAAAGTCCGAGTGTTTATCCAATATTATAGCGTCTAAAACCTCTTGCTCCTTCTTTTTTCCTTTCTCTGAAAGTTCTTTTTGCAAATACTGTTCAATCATAAGACTTGCTATTTTTGCTGCCCATACCCCCCCCCAAGTTCCGTATTCAACATATACGGCAATTGCAATTTGAGGGTTTTCCCTAGGAGCAAAAGCAATAAATACTGAATGGTCATTAAATGTTTCGTTTTGAACAGTTCCAGTTTTACCACAAACGACAATACTATCAATTTGAGCGCCTCTAGCGGTGCCATTTTCAACAACCATCTCCATTGCATTTACTACCGGCTCGAAATGTTTAGCTGCAGCCATGCTATAGTTTTTTTTCAAATATTCTGGCCTCTTATAGCCGTCTTCACCTATTTTTTTTACTAAATGAGGAGTGTAATAATATCCTCTATTAGCAATTATAGCAGCCAAGTTTGCCATTTGCAAAGGAGAAACGCCAATCTCTCCTTCGCCGATACTGTTTGAATAAATTGTACTAAACGCCCATCTATGTTTTCCATATGGATTAGATTTAGAAGGGAACTCCGTATCATAATAATTTGCATCAGGTATTCTTCCTGCTTTAACCCCTGGTATGTCTGTATTTAATTTTGTTCCTAAACCAAAGCTCTTTACTGCGGCATTCCATTTTTCAATTCCTAAACGACTATCTTTGAAAACACTGCTTTCCTCGCCCCTCTGTATTAACCTCTTATAAACTTGATAAAAATATGGATTACATGAGTGCTTTATAGCAATTTGAATATTAGTTGGAGGCTCATGATTATGACAATTTATTTGCGATTTATTACAGGCAAACCCTGTATTCTTCGAAATCATACCTTCCTGCATTGCAATTAAAGCTTGCACCAGTTTAAATATAGACCCAGGTCGATAATTGTCATTGTAAATCGGTCTGTTTATTATTGGTTTTAGTGTATCGTTGTTTAACAGTTCCTTATAGTTCTCGCTAAACTCTCTTCCCGAGAGTTTATTTGGATCAAAAGAAGGTGCAGAAATTAACGTCAATATCTCACCTGTAGCCGGCTCTATTGCGACAATACTCCCTAATTTATTTGTCATCAACGATTCTCCATAAGCCTGCAGTTTTACATCGAGAGAAGTGTAAAGGTTATTTCCTGCTATTGCATAATTCTCCTCCAAGTTAGTCTTGTCATTTCCAGCATAGTCTCTCAAGAAAAATGCAGTTCCCCGTTCTCCTCTGAGTTCTTTTTCATACACTTTTTCAAGCCCAGTAACTCCAACATAATCGTTTTGATTATAATATTTCTCTCCTGCATTTTGATCTTCACTGTACTGCTCTGCACTTATTTTTCGAACGTATCCCAGAACATGGGCTGCAACTCCATAAGGGTATCCACGATTTGTTCTGCGTTTTGAGTCAAATCCATTAAAATTGTTTAAGTATGGAACCACCCTACTATACTCCTCTTTTGACATGGATTCAATGAAAGTGGACGCCTTGTAACTTACATTATAACCTGTACTTGCATATTCTATTTTTTGTAAAAACTCTTTTTTAGAAATCTCAAATAATGAACAAAATTGAGCTGTATCTATATCTTTTACGTCTTTGGGGGTAACAAGAATATCATACACTTGATTAACAGCGACTAGAAGCTCTCCGTTTCTGTCGTATAGTAAACCTCTTGCCGGGTGAATTGTTACTTTATGTTGCGTAATTTGTTCAGCTCTACTTTTCCAGTCATCATTTAAAACCTGGATATACAAGAGTCGCACCCCGAACACAAGTGTTACAACAAGCATAGTTAAAATAATTACCCATCTTCTATGTTGAAAAGAATTCAAACTATTTTCTTTTTACAGTTAAATACTGTGCTAAAACAATCAACAAGGAAGAAGTAATACTTGAAAAAAGGGTTTTTAGCAAAATAATATGAAAATCAGAAAATCGCATAACCTCCAAAGTAAAATACCAAAGATGAAACACCACAGCTGCTGCACTTACGTATCCGAGGTAAATACCCTTTCTCATGGAATATATAGATGGAGGTTTTAAAACATCAAACCCTTCTCTAGGCTCTATCAATTTCAATAAATAAGGACGAGAATAAGCTAAAACAACCATAGCTGAAGCGTGCATTCCAGGAGTACTTTTGAATACATCCACCATCATTCCAATAAAAAACGCTAACAACATTAGCGCCCAATTTGAAACAGTAAGCGGCAACATTAAAACAAAAAGAAAATAAATAGATGGTATAATAAATTGGCTAATATAACCCAAGCTAATTTGATCTACGACTAGAACTTGAAGCAAAATAAGCACAATAAACTGCAGCACATATTTAACAAATGGATTCATATTAATTTTGATTACTATTCAATTCCTGAAATTCTTTTTTCAACACATTGTCAATTACTTGAACATTATAAACGCTAGAAAAATCTTCAGCTAATTTTATCTTCACCTCTAAATACACATCTCCAGGAATGTTTTCCACAGTCAAAACAACTCCAACCATTTCACCCATAGGAAACAGTCCGTTTGAGCCACGAGTAAGAATTTCATCTCCTGGTTTTACCTTCGCATAGTTAGGAATATCAACCACTGTTGCGGTTCTCCAATCATCCGAATGCGTCCATTTTACAAACCCAAAACTTTTTGATTTTTCATGGATTACTTCCAAAGTAAAATCTTCATGTATAAGTGGTTTAACATAGGTATAGTATCTAGAACTACTCGTTGTAATGCCAATAATACCTTTTGTCCCAATTACACCCATTTCCGGTCTAACATTGTCTTCTGTTCCTTTATTTATAGTAACACTATTTTTTCTTCCATTTTTTGAACTACTTATTATCTTCGCATTTAAAAAATCAAACTGCTGCAAATAATTCGTATCTAAAATGGAAATAAACCCCTCATCTATTAAAACCTTTCTTTCGAATAGCTTTTTCTTCAAATTAGCATTTTGAATACGAAGTTGTTCTACTTCAGAAGATAGATGGAAATATCCTGATACATTTGAACTTGCTTCATAAATTCCGCCCGCAATAATATTAGATGAATTGGCAAATGAAACATGATGGAATGAATTTATACTTGAAAACAAAAAGAGAAAACAAATCAGTTGAAAGGCAAGAAAAAGAAAGAATGAACTATACTTTTGTATAAACTTCAATAAGTTGTTCATTCCCTATAATGATTAAATTATTGCCTAGGCTTTGATTAAAAATTGAAATTTCTCCAAGTTTTTTAATGCGATTCCTGTGCCTCGAGCAACCGCTCTCAACGGATCCTCAGCAATATGGACGGGAAGCTTCGTTTTTAGAGAAATACGCTTATCCAAACCTCTCAACATCGAACCTCCACCCGCTAAATAAATACCGGTTTTATATATGTCGGCAGATAATTCGGGAGGTGTCATTTCAAGTGCACTCAAAATTGCATCTTCAATTTTAGTAATTGACTTGTCTAATGCATGAGAAATTTCTTGGTAAGAAACGTAAATTTCTTTCGGTATCCCAGTCATCAGATCTCTCCCTCTAACCGCGTAGTCATCTGGCGGGGTGTCTAAATCAGGAATTGCAGACCCAACTTCAATTTTGATTTGCTCTGCAGTTCTCTCTCCAATTAATATATTATGCTGCCTTCTCATATATTCTTCAATATCTGAGGTAAAATCATCTCCGGCAACACGAATCGACTTGTCACATACAATTCCTCCTAAGGCAATCACTGCAATTTCAGAAGTACCTCCTCCTATATCAATAACCATGTTCCCCATTGGTTCTTCTACATCTACCCCTATCCCAATTGCTGCAGCCATTGGCTCGTGAATCAAGTAAACTTCCTTACCGCCTGCGTGTTCTGCAGAATCAATTACAGCTCTTTTTTCTACCTCAGTAATTCCTGAAGGAATACAGATAACCATACGCAAAGAAGGCTGAAAATACCTTCCCGTTTTTATCATTTTAATCATCCCTCTAATCATGTGCTCTGCTGCTTGAAAATCTGCAATAACACCGTCCTTAAGAGGTCGTATTGTTTTAATATTATCATGCACCTTTCCGTGCATTAACTGCGCTTTTCTTCCGATAGCAATAATCTTTCCTGTTGTTCTATCCATTGCCACGATAGAAGGCTCATCCACAATGACCTTATCATTATGAATAATCAGTGTATTAGCCGTTCCTAAATCAATTGCAACTTCCTGCGTGAAAACACTAAATAACCCCATTCTTTTTTTTATATTTTAGTATAAACAAACAACCTTTTATTTGAAGGTGTTAATATACTTATTTAATCGCTAACTGCAATCTATTATTAGTGCTTAAAATGTCTATTTCCGGTAAACACCATTGAAATATTATTGTCGTTGCAGTAGTTTATTGACAATTCATCCTTAATTGATCCTCCCGGCTGAACTACAGACGTTATACCAGCATTTCCGGCTATCTCTACACAATCCGGAAAAGGAAAAAATGCATCCGACGCCATAACAGCTCCGCTTAAATCAAAATTAAATGACCCTGCCTTATGAATTGCTTGACGCAAAGCATCAACTCGCGATGTTTGTCCTGTGCCACTCGCCAGTAATTGACCGTTTTTAGCCAACACAATTGTATTAGACTTTGTATGTTTTACCAACTTATTAGCAAACTCTAAGTCCAACAACTCCTGCTCGGTTGGGCTCGTTTTTGTTCTTGATTCAAAATTTTCTTTCTTGTCTGTAATCAAATCTTTTTCTTGATACAAAACTCCATTTAGCAATGTTCTCACTTGCGATGTAGCTAACTTCACTTGTTTTTGAATCAATATAATTCGATTCTTTTTCTGCTTTAACACCTCTAAAGCCTCATCCGAATATGAAGGCGCGATCACGACTTCACAAAACAGTTGGTGTAACTCATTCGCTGTCGCAATGTCAATCTCTCTATTTGCAATCAATATTCCGCCAAAAGAAGAAACAGGATCACCTGCCAATGCGTCTTTGTAAGCTTCAACCAATAAACTTCTTGTAGCTAATCCACAAGCGTTGTTGTGTTTTAAGATAGCAAATGTTGGATCTTCGTTTTGGAAATCGTTCATTAACTGAACAGCTGCGTCAACATCTAACAAATTGTTGTAGGAAAGCTCCTTTCCGTGAAGCTTAGTAAACAACTCATCCAAATTTCCATAAAAAATTCCTTTTTGATGTGGGTTTTCGCCATACCTTAAAACTGACGACTCCTGGATACTTTGTTTCAACACAGAATCATCTTCTCCTCTAAAGTAATTATATATATGTGTATCGTAATGTGAAGAAACATTAAACGCCTCTTTTGCAAAAGCTTTTCTATCCTCCCCACTCGTGGTCCCTTGCTTCTCATTCAAAATATTTAAGAATGGCAAATACTGACCTCTTGATGGGATAATAACAACATCTTTATAGTTTTTCGCTGCTGCTCGAATAAGAGAAATACCACCTATATCTATTTTCTCAATTATATCTTCATGACCAGCTCCTGATGCAACTGTATCTTCAAAAGGATAAAGATCCACAATTACTAAATCTATTTCGGGGATATCATATTCTTCCAGTTGCTCAACATCACTATCTACTTCTCTTCTGCTTAATATTCCCCCGAACACTTTTGGATGAAGCGTTTTTACTCTTCCTCCTAAAATCGACGGATAACTCGTCAAACTCTCAACCGGTATAACATTAATTCCCAATCCCTCAATAAAGCTTTGAGTTCCACCTGTTGAATAAATGGTGACATTCAAAGCGTCTAATTTATTGATAATTGCTTCCAAGTTTGACTTGTCAAAAACGGAGATTAATGCACTTTTTATTTTCTTATCTGCACCCATTGTAAATAGCTGTTTTACACTAATTATTTAATGGTTGCAATTTTACTAAGAATATACCGATATTCAAGAGCGTAGAAGCCCTTTGTTCATAACTAAAAACGAATGTTTAAAACACCTCTGCTCTACGGCGAAATTCTTTTATTTTGACCGATAATTTTTATACATTTTTATCGCTACCATTAAAAGAATTGCAACACTAAAAAACCCAATAACCCCATAAACCCAATTGATAGTGTCTTTTAGTTCAATGATAAAAACAATAGCCACCAAAAACAATGTAGCTACTTCGTTCCAAATTCGCAGTTTACCGGAAGTATAGCCTTCCATTCCTTTTTGCAAATTAGAAAACACTTTATGGCAAATAAGATGATAAATTAATAATAATCCAGCAAATGAAAGTTTAATATGCATATAACCAAAGTCTAATAATTCAGGCTTCAAAACCAACATCCATATCCCAAAAACAACAGTAAGAACCATAGCAGGCCAAGCAATAATATACCAAAGTCTTTTTTGCATAATCTTATACTGCGTTTGCAAAATCAGCTTTTCTTCAGTTTCTTTTTTCGCGGCCTCAACGTGATAAATAAACAGACGAACTATATAGAATAATCCGGCGAACCAACTCACCATAAAAATAATATGTAAAGACTTTATAATGTTATAACTATCATTCATTGTGGGCAAATGTAATATACCCTTTTCAAATAACTTTCAGTATATCTTCATTTTTATGTAAAAAAGATCTACGAGCTCTATATATCAGGCATACTCAGATTACTAATCATCATATTTTTATATGTCAACTAACAATTGTATATTCGCGCACTCAAATTTTTAGATAAATGGCATTAATTGGAAAAATTAGATCAAATCAAAAAATACTAATCGTATTCATAGGACTAGCAATGGTGCTATTTGTTGTTGACCCACAAACTCTTTTTGGAGGTGGTTCTAGAGGAGAACAGCCAATAGGTGAGATTTTTGGCGAGCAAATCATGGATAGTGATTGGAAATATGATAATAGAGTTGAAGTTGCCTCTTACAATTACAGAGGCCAGAAGCAACAATATGGACAAGACCCTATTTTGACCGAGCAAGAATCCGAGCAAATAAAAAATCAAGTTTGGAGTCAAATGATTCTAGACACCTTGTATGGTGTCGAGTTAGAAAAATTAGGTCTCGCTGTTTCTCCTGGAGAGTTAAATGAGAGCTTGCTATATGGAATGAAACCGGCTACTTTTCTTCAAAGCCAGTTTTCTTATGGAACAATGAACCCGCAAACAGGACAGGAAGAAAACAAAGTGTTTGTTAGGGATTCTTTGATTAAAAGATTAAACCTGCTTATCAACGGCAGTAATCTGGAAAACAAACAACAATTAAAAAATTTAGAAGATCAACTTACTAAAGAAAGAATTCGTGAAAAATACATAGGAATGGTTAAGTATGGTCTCACAGGAACAACTGAAGATGCAAATAGAAACTATGCTGAAACAGGAACTTCTGCATCAGTAAGGTACATCTACAAAGGTTTTGCAAGCGTTCCAGACTCTGTTATTAACATAACAGAAGAAGAATTAAAAGCATATTACGACGAACATCGATCTGAGAAAAAATGGAAACAAGAAGTTGAAATGAGGTCATTTAACTATGTGACTTTTGACGTATTACCTTCTAATAGGGACATGAATGCTGCTATCGCAAGATTAGATAAAGACAAGGGAAGCTTTCAAACTTCTCAAAATGATTCTATGTTTGTTACAAACAATTCTTATTCCTACAACAATGGAACCTCTAATATATCACAAGTTTTACCGAATGGCCCTTACGAAGGAGGAGACTACCCAATTGAAACAGACAACCAAATACTCTCTGCATCCCAAGGAGATGTAGTTGGACCTTTTACCAACGGTCAAGAAGTATTGATGGTTAAAATTAGAGAAACTGGAACGAGGGAGGAAGTAACTGCAAAGAATATTTTCATTTCTACAAACGGGATGGATAATAAAGTGAAACTGAAAAAAAGGAAGACCCTGGATAGTTTATTTAGAATAATCAAACTGGATACTAGCAAATTTTCGGAATTAGCAAGTATCTATTCTGATGATATTGTTTCTAAATACAACAACGCAAAACATGACTGGTTTCCAAAAGGGAAAATCCATGCTAACACGAAATTCGAATCTTTTTGTTTTGAAAAACCAATTGGGTCTTTCGAAATAGTTGAGACTGAAAATGGACTGCACATAGTTCAATTATTAGGTAGAGAAACTCGAGAGTTTCAATTAATTGCTATTTGTGACACGAAAGTAACAGCGAGTAAAGCTACAAGTGATTCTATTTATGATGCGATAGGATCTCCTTTATACTACAGTATAAAAGAAAATGGATATGAAAACGCAATAGAAGAAGCAGGACTAATATCAATGGAAGCTAAAAACGTGAGAATTGACTATCCTCAAATGGGAACTCTTCCTAAATCAATGTCTATTCTAAAGTGGGCATTTAACAGTGAAATTGGTGCTACAATGGAAGCAGAATTAATTGAAGGCAACACAAAATATGTAGTTGCTTATTTAACGGAAGCTATACATGAAGGAGATCCTGAATTTGAATCTGTTAAATCAATGATGAAACCAGAGGTACTTAAAGAGAAAAAAGCCGAATATATTTCTAATGAACTTGCTGGATCTATCTCTCTAGAAGATGCAGCGACTAAAATAGGAGAAACTCTGGCTCAAGCAGAATTGACATTGTCTATGAATTCATTTCCTGCTGTTCCTGATAACAACCCGGGTGTTATCGGTGAAGTCTTTGCTCTTAATAAAGATGAATTATCGGGCATAATAGTTGGAGACAACGGCGTTTATCTTGCAGTAGTAGAAAGTAGAACTGTAGCGGTAAAATCTGAAGATATTAGTATAAACAAAGGAACTGTAACCGAAGATTTAAGAAGTAAAATTGACAATCGATTAATTCAAGCATTGTACAATGTTGCAGAAGCGAAAGACTGGAGGATGAAACGAACTATTATAAATCCAAAATAACAATATTACACTTGAATTAGGGTTAATTGCAATAATTCAAGACATTTTGTCAAATGCATACTATTTTTTAGTAGGTTTGATTTATTATTAACAGCATTTATTGCACTATATATACTCATGGGAAAAGGAAGGCCATCTACAGCACCAAAAAAATTAAAAGACGGTTTCTACGTTGATATTGCCAACAAAGGAGCTAATTCAGGAATCAAAATCCGTAGAGACACATACGAAGAAATGATGGCTGCTGTAAAAGAATACGAAAAAACAAAACGCATTATTATTTTAGGTGAATCTAAAAATGGTAAATGGGTAAATAAAAAGAAATAAATATCTGTAATTAACATATTTTACAAAAAAAATGGAAGGCGGGCCTTCCATTTTTTTTTGCTTCAAAATTTTCTTAAACCAGTTTAAATCTTCCAACTTTTATAGGAAACATTATTCTTCCAAGTTTTACATTGAATCTATTCCCGGAAAGCACTGAAAAACAGTTTGCAATAAAGAAATCCTTTACTATTCGAAGAGGACTCTGGGCCATAAGCTATTAACTCAAACACCTCTTTTTTTTATACCGATCAGTTAAATGAAACCTTTAACCTCTATTCTGAGTTATATAGCAAAATAAAGAAAGCTGTTCTCTATGAAAAAAGTGTTTTTAATCTCCTCGTTTTTAGTTTTTATTTCTCTTTTTGGCTACGCACAAATTGATTATCAGGTTCGAATCGATGAACTATATTCTGCCGCAGATGCTTCAGATGGAAGTGGAAATGAAGATCCAACTTGGAAATTTGAGTTTGTTGATAATGGTGGAGGTGGCCTGAACACTACAGGTTGCATTGCCACCACTATTCCTACAGGAACCTGGTGGGCGGGGGTTCCAAGCCAGGGCATCACTGTTCCTTTTCAGTGGCCCCAAGTGACTAATTCTAGCGCAACTCTTTTTACAACAGCAATGGAATGCTGGGAGGAAGATGGTGCCCCTTTGATTAGCTGCGACAATGACGCCTGTGTTTTTACTGCTTGTGGTTTTCCATTAAACAGCGATGATGGGCATGCTCCTGCGGGCGGAGGTAACGGTACTACTGGAAATACTGGAGATATAAACTTCATAAATGATGCTCCTTGTGTTGAGAATCAATATGAATTAAATATAAGTGGGGACAATGTTAATGGAACAGCAGCTAATTATAAGGCTCGTATTTCCGTGTATTGGAGTCCAAGTGGAGGAGTTGATCCCGGTTCAATTTCAGGAGATCAAGTAGTGTGCGCAAATGAAGACCCTCTGGCGTTTACAAGTTTAGATGATGGTGAACCCGCAAATTTTCCAGCCCACTTCACTTACCAATGGCAAGAAGATATTGGATGCACTGGTGCTTTTACTGATATTCCATTTGCTACTAACGCTACTTATGATCCTCCTATTATTTCACAAACTACCTGCTTTAAAAGAGAAGTTAGATCAGCTAATTGTACTAACACACTTTCAAACCCGGTAACAATTACAGTGATCCCCGCTTCAACTGCACCAGGCTCCATTAATTCCACACAGACTGTTTTATGTGGTGCGGGAACAATAGACTTAAATGTTTTTGGTGGCTCTTTAGCGGGTGGTGATGTTTGGGAATGGTATGATGGTGATCCAAATGGCACCGGGACTCCAATTGGCACAAACTCTCCGCTTTCTAGTTATTTTGTTAACTCGACAACAAACTTTTATGTAAGAGCAGAAGGTGCATGTGGAAACACAGCTACTGCATCTTTACTGGTTACAGTTAGTCAAGACACAACTGTTGACCCTACTAATGTGACTACAGCTTCATTAGTGGTATGTGTTGGAGCACCTATTGATTTAACCGTTGTTGCTCCCAGTGCACCTGGCTCTGGAGCAGTATGGGCCTGGTACAATACCGACCCCTCAATTGGAACACCGAGTCCAATTTACGTTAATGCCAGTCCTATCTATAATATTTCTCCTTTAGTGAGCACAACTTACTATGTAAGAGGAGAAGGTTGCGATACTTCAGTTGTCGTGCAAACAACAATTACAGTTACAGATCCGTCAGTTCCACCCTCAGGAATTGACGCTACGCAGACTTCTTTCTGCGCAGGTGGTGGCTCATCTACTTTATCAATACCAGATGGAACACTCGGAGCAGGTGCTACTTGGGAGTGGTATGCTGATGGTTGTGGTGCAGGAATACCAATAGGCACAGGCACATCAATAATAGTTTCTCCAACTGTAACAACTACATATTACGTAAGAGCAGAGGGTGGGTGTAATGGAAATACTGCTTGTGTAAATATTGAAATCTCTATTGAAGCTACTTCAGCAGATCCAGCTTCTATTGCTTCTCCTAACACTGATTTATGTCTAGGAGAAACTACTGTGCTAAGTGTTTCTGGAGGAACTTTAGGAACAGGTGCTACTTGGGAATGGTTTCAAGGTTCTTGTGGAGGAATCTCTGTCGGGCAAGGCACATCAATAAGTGTTTTGCCTTCTGTTACAACAATATATTACGTTAGGGCTGAAGGAACATGTGGAAATACAATTTGTGTGGACATCACCGTTACTGTTGGTGTTGGAGCTGCTAATCCAACATCCGCTGCCGTGTCAGTTAATAATATTTGTCCTGGCGACACCACCCAACTTTCTGTTACGGGTCCTGTTTTGAACCCTGGATACACCTGGGTGTGGTATACCGGAGCATGTGGTGCAGTTCCAGCTGGAGTTGGGACAACACTAGATGTATTTCCTACAATAACAACAACCTACTACGTCAGAGCAGTAGGCACATGCGGGCAAACAAATTGTGTTTCGGTAACAGTAGATGTTTTAGATGCCGCAATAATGGCAAATGGAATAACAGCCGATAATAATTACTTTTGTACAGGCGACAGTGCCGTTTTAGAATTATATGGAGGAACATTAGTTGCCGGTGCAGGTTGGGTTTGGTATGAAAATTCCTGTGGAGGGACTCCTGTTGGTACAGGAACGACCATTACTGTTTCTCCAGCAACAAATACAGCATATTTTGTTAGAGCCGAAGGAGGAACATGTGGAAATACAGCTTGTGTAAATATCTCAATCAACGTTTTAGATGCGTATGCTTATATGACTCCCTTTGACACCTTGTGCGGAATGGGTTATCCCTTTGATTTAGTCAATGGAGTTCCTGAGGGTGGTGTTTATTCTGGAACCGGAATTACTAATGGAATATTTGACCCTATTCTAGCAGGTCTAGGGACACATGCCGTTACATATACGTTTACCGAAGATAATGGATGTATTGCAATTGCAGCTGGAGAAATTGTTATTGATTCTAATGACATTGTAGCCTCTGTAACGATAGTACCAGAGACATGCGCGGAAGGTGGAATTACTTTAGTGGGATCCACATATGGCGGAAGTGGTTTTTACATCTATGAGTGGTCTAATGGATTTATTGGAAACCCTCTTCAATATGTTGATACTGGAGCTTACTCGGTTATCGTTGTCGATGGAAGCAACTGTGTTTCAGTAATTTCAGACATTATGGTTAATGAAGATGTTGCTTGTATTGAAATGCCGAATAGTTTCACACCAAATAATGATGGGACTAATGATATGTGGAACTTGGACTTTTCAAGTTATTCGAATGGCTCTATCCAAGTATATTCAAAATGGGGAAATCTTGTCTGGGAATCATCAGGAACAATGTTGTCTTGGGACGGAACATCTAACGGACAGATTTTACCCGCTGGAACATACTATTATATATTAGATATTGATAACGGAACTTTAACTCAAAATGGTCCTGTTACTATTGTAAAATAAACTGATTATATATGAAGAAGATATTACTAATACTAGCAATTTTTGCATTAGGAGAGTCTCAAGCTCAACAAGTTAGTTTGAATAGCCAATACATGTTTAACTATTTTGCAATTAATCCAGCTGTTGCTGGGACAAAAAACTACACTCCCATAACCTTTTCTTTTAGAAGGCAATGGATGGGAATGGATGACGCTCCCGTAACTCAGAGCGTAATGGCACATACGTTTTTTGGTGAGAAGTCTGGAATAGGAGCGCATGTATTTAATGATGTTGCTGGGCCCACTCGAAGAACAGGATTCAGCGCTACTTTTGGGCATCAGATACAAGTTAGCAAGGCATCAAGATTATCTTTTGGGGCATCAGCTGCGTTAACTCAATTTATATTAGATAAGGATAAATTGGTAACCGAAATCCCTAATGACCTTGCAATTCAAAACAGCACCAACAATCAAATGATTCCGGATTTTAACTTTGGACTATATTGGTACGGTGAAAGGTTTTATGTAGGGTTATCGGCTTTTAACCTCTTGGAAACTAAAACTGATTTATTCGATATAACTACAACTGTTTCAAGCACATTGGATAGAACATTTTATTTTCATGGGGGCTACACACTTGCAATAAGCGATAACTTTGCCATTGATCCTTCGGTTATGTTTCGCTATATGTTAAATGCTCCTTTCCAAATAGATGGAAACGCTCGATTTATTTACAAAGATGCATATTGGCTAGGAGTATCATACAGGCTGGAAGATGCTATAGCAATTATGGCTGGAACAGAGTTAGGAAAAGTTTCATTTGGATATTCTTTCGACGTAACAATGTCTGATTTAGCAACATATAATACAGGCTCCCATGAGGTTTTCTTAAAGGTGAAACTTTCGAACAATTCAAAAGCGAAAACACCTTGGCACAAAAGAAATAGAATTTATTCATCTTTCCCAGAGTAAGACTTGTATGATAGTGAGGGCAAAAAAATTATTCCTATTATTTAGCGTATTATTTCTATGCGTAAATTCAAATGCACAAGTTAAAATAGCAGACGACCTTTTTGACAATTTTGAATTCCATCAAGCCATTAAATTCTATGAAAAAGAAGCTAAATTGAATGATGAACGATTAACAAAATATGCATTTTGTCAATTTCAAGCTCATAATTATAAACAAGCAGAAGAATTATATAAAAAAGTAGTTAAATTAGAAAACACGGATCCTATTAATTTCTATTACTATGGAGTATGCTTGAAAAACAATAAAAAATATGAAATGGCGGCAGATTATTTCACCATTTCAAAGGCCTTTGACTCATTAAATCCTTATAACCAGCTAATGTTGGAGCACATTGCTGAAGTCCCATCAATTCATGAAAAAAAATCAGGTTTAGAGGTAATGAATGAAAGTTCTATTAATTCCTCAATTGCAGAGTTTTCACCGAAATGGTATAAAGAGGGCATACTCTACATTAAAGAAATTAAACAAGAGGATAAAAAAAGACTAAATGTAGATTATTCCTCGGAATACAACCAATTGGATAGTTTAGCATACGGAACTGCAGAAAGACCATTAAGCGTTATGTACTACGCATCCTTTAAGGACGGTGTTTTTGGGGAACCAACATTAGTTGCCAAAAGTAAAAAATTCCATATAGGGGCTTTTGATATAAATCAACAAACAGGGGAAATTTACTTCACCAAAGTTGACATCATTACTAATTGGTCAACTGGAGCGAAAAGTCACCCTAGAATATATAAAGCAACGTTTGATACGGCAACCACGGAGTTGGTTGACGTAAAAAAGGTATCTATAAAAAAATTATCTGATGATATCGGAGCAGGTCATCCAGCGCTTTCAAATGATGGGAAAACACTATATTTTTCATCAAATTTAGAAGATGGGTTTGGCGGAAGTGACTTGTATTCCAGTGTTTTGGGAGAAGACGGAAAGTGGCAAGAACCAATTAATTTGGGTGGGTATATAAATACTCCAGGAGATGAAGTTTTTCCTGTGGTAAATGATACTGTCTTATACTACTCCACAAATGGCAAGGCAGGTTTTGGATGCTTAGATATATTTAAGGCGAATATATCGCCTAAAGGAATAGGGAGTCCTATAATTTTAGCCTCGCCTCAAAATTCTGCTGCTGATGATTTTGGAATTTTATTAAATCCAAATGATGAAAAATATGGTTTTGTTTCCTCAAATAGGTACCCTGGACATGGTGATGATGATTTGTTTCAGTTCCGACCAGAACCGAGCAAAACATATGTTAAAGGATTGGTAACTGACAATAATGGAAATCCTGTAGGAAATGCTTTAGTTAAATTATATGAAAATGGAATTGAGGTAAGTCAAATACATACTGACCAAAATGGCTTGTATCGCCTTGATCTTGAGGGAAATAAAAAATATGAGCTGATTGCTACCACAAAAGGCTTTTCTGCGCAAGAAGATATTTACTCTGACGAAAACTGGATAAGTGAAGAGGAATTTAATTTAACATTAACGCCAAATGAAACAGTTCAAGGAGTGGTTTTAACCGAAGAAGGAGGGGTTGCAAGCAACGCTAAAGTTGAGCTGTTTGACGAAAACGGAAATATGATTTTTTCATCATTAACAGATGAAAATGGCCGGTATCAATTTTTATTAGATAAAAACAAAGAATATGAAATAGTCGCATCTAATGATGGTTATGGAGGTTCTGAAAAAATTATTACAAACGAAGATTGGGACACTAATAAGGACACCAATATTACTTTAAAAGCCATTGAAATTGTTAAAGGAACTGTTCGTTTAGAAGATGGAAGTTCTGTATCTGAAATATTGGTAAAGCTATTAGATGGAAACGGAATAGAGCTTGAAAGAACAAATTCTGATGAAAAGGGAAAATACAAGTTTCTGTTAAAACCAGATGAAACATATACACTTGTTGCTAGTGACATTGGCTTAGGAGCAGTTGAAACAATTGCAACCGACTCAACGTGGAATGGGAAAAAAGATGTTGACCTTATTCTAAAACCTGCTGTCACCGCTCAAGGAATAGTAACCAAGCCAAATGGCTCTGTTGCTTCAAAAATCCGAATGGAGCTTCTCCATGAGGAAGACAGTATTCTTATTGTTTCCAAAACAGATGATTTGGGATTTTACCAATTTGTATTAGACACTAATATGAGATTTAAAATTGTTGGAATAGATGGAGAAACAAGAGGTTCTGAAATTATTGAAACAAATTACAATTACGACACTACTGATTCAACAGATATTCAACTTAAAGCTCCTGTGACATTTGTAGAAGGAGCCATTAGGAACGAAGATGGTACATCTGCTTCCAATGTCATTGTCAAAATATTTGATGAAAATGGAAACTTGGTCGCAGAGGTAACCACGGATGAAAATGGAAACTATAAGTTTGAATTAGAAAAAAATGCAAATTATCAAATAATAGCTGAAACAGAAGGATTTTCTGGATTAGAAAATATTTTTACCGGGGACAATTGGAATAATTCGAATCGCTTAGATATCACACTAAAACCAACGGGCAATGGAAATTATGCCTATGTTACCGAAAGCGAGAGTAATAAGCCATTAGAGAAGGTTAAAATAACATTGATTAACTTAAACAGTGAAAAGAAAATTGTAATATACTCCGATAAAAATGGAAGGTTTGATTTTAATTTAAGTCCAAACTCAGAATACACTTTAAAATTTGAAAAAGACAACTATTTTCCCAAATCAATTGACATTCCAACAGGCAAAATAGTTCCTAATACCACAAAGTTAGACTTGAAAATAGATTTAATAATGGATTATGCTGGTTTCATTGTAAAGCCTATTTACTTCGATTATGCAAAATCCAAGATAACAGATGACTCAAAACAAGATTTGGAGCAAGTTTTGACAACCTTAAAGGAAAACCCGAAAGCAACAATTTTAATCAAGTCATTTGCAGATTGTAGAGGGGGAAGTAGCTATAATATAGCTCTCTCTGCGAAAAGATCTAGTGCTGTTAAGCAATACCTTATATCGAAAGATATTGCAGAAAAAAGAGTAACTACAAAATCATTAGGAGCTACAAACTTTGCGAATAACTGTTATAAACCAGAATTATGCACCGAAAAAGAACATGCGGCCAACAGGCGATCGGAATTTGAAGTGGACTTTCATAGGGAATAACCGCGTCACCCCAACCAGCCATCTCGATCCAAACTTCGGTATTGTATAGCTTCAGCAATATGGCTAACCCCTATATTCTTGGCATTATCCAAATCTGCAATCGTTCGGGCTACATTAAATATTCTTCCATAACAACGAGCTGAAAGCCCTAATGCTTCCATAGCGTTTTTCATTAGCTTATGGCCTTCATGATCTATTTCACAGTGCTCTTTTTGTAGTTTAGGCGTAAGTTGAGCATTACTGCATATACCATTTACTTGTTCGAATCTTTTTTCTTGAAGTGCTCTTGCCTTAGTAACTCTTTCTCTAATTTTACTGCTTGTCTCCCCTTCCCTTTTATCGGATAATTTTACGTAAGGTACTGGCTGAACTTCTATATGTAAATCTATTCTATCCATAAGAGGTCCTGAAACCTTTGCCAAGTAGCGCTTAACTATATGTTCCGGATCACCTTGGTTTCCTTTGGAATCATAAAACTCTCCGCCTGGAGAAGGATTCATAGCAGCTACCAACATAAAACCTGCTGGGTAATTCACGCTCATCCTGGCTCTTGAGATAGTTACTTCCCTGTCTTCTAAAGGTTGTCGAAGAACCTCCAAAGCCGATCGTTTAAACTCAGGTAATTCATCCAGAAATAAAATCCCATTATGAGCCAAAGAAATTTCACCGGGCTTGGGATTTGTACCTCCACCGACTAAAGCAACATCTGAAACAGTATGATGAGGGCTTCGAAAAGGTCGGTTGGTTAATAGTCCTTCCTTACTATTTAATGTTCCTGCAACCGAATGAATTTTTGTAGTTTCCAAAGCCTCCTCTAACGATAACGGAGGCAATATCGTAGAAATTCTTTTAGCCAGCATGGATTTTCCGGAACCAGGAGGGCCAATCATAATCACATTATGTCCTCCTGCCGCTGCAATTTCTAATGCTCTCTTGACGTTCTCCTGGCCTTTAACATCAACAAAATCGATACCTCCAGTAATTGGTAGCTTCAAAAACTCTTGTTTGGTATCCAATTTAACTCTATGTAGATTATTTGCTCCATTAAAAAACTCAATGACCTGGTTGATATTCTCTGCCCCATAAACATGAAGTCCATCTACAAAAGCCGCTTCTCTAGCATTTTGCTCCGGAAGAATAATTCCTATAAACCCTTCTTTCTTCGCTTTTACAGCAATTGGCAAAGCCCCTTTTATTGGGCGTAGTTCTCCATCAAGCGCCAATTCCCCCATAATTACATAATTGGATACCTCAGTATGGTTTTTGATTTGACCCGAAGCTGCGAGAATGCCAATTGCAATTGTGATATCATATGCTGAGCCCTCTTTTTTGATATCGGCAGGAGCCATATTTATAGTTATTTCCTTTCCTGGAATTCTATATCTATTATTTTTTAATGCTGCAGATATTCGTTGATGACTTTCTTTCACTGCGTTATCAGGAAGTCCTACTAAAAAAAACTTTATTCCATTTCCTATGTTGACTTCTACTGTAATCGTGATAGCTTCGACGCCATAAACAGCGCTGCCAAATGTTTTTACTAACATGTTGTTGATTTTGGGGTTGGCGACAAAAGTCAAATGTTAGAACGTAATTTTCATACGTTGCTAAATTCCGTTGTAATCCTATTTATCAGCTATCAACATTATATACTTAACAATGCCATTATATTTTCAAAATGTCATTTCAAATTTTATTTACATTTGAATAACTTAAATGAAATCATATGAAAAAAATATACATTCTATCTGCTTTATTATTTATTTGTACTTCCTTCAGCGCTCAGGATCTTTTTACATGTTACGATGAATGGGCTAAAGTTTTTGAAAACAGAGGAGCTTTTTTCGTTAATGATGGTGAGCATGATAAAGTAGTGCTAGTTGTTAGAAAAGGAAAGAGTACGAATTGCTATACCGCATCAGTTGGAGTAAAAGGAGGAGTTGTAATTAGCACAGCATTGTATTTTGATGATGACTCTTATGAAGCTGTCGAATATGAGTTTAAAGATGACTTAGCTTGGAGCATAAATAATGGAATGAGTGCTGATCGAACAACTTTGGATGATGAAGTGATTACGATATTGTTTACAGATAAAATTCAACCGAAAAAGAAAAAATTAAAATCGGCGCCCAAGCCAAAATTTGATTTGAATTAATTATTGCCCCTATTTGCCTAAAAACGCTTTTTTAATGAATAAAAAGTGTGTCTTACATGCAGAAACGACCTTTTTCAAAACATTATCTAAATGCTATATCCAAACTTTCTTTAAAAACTTGAATGGCTATATCCAAATATTCTTTGGTGTGTGCTTCAGATATAAATCCTACTTCAAAACCAGAAGGACCAAGATAAACACCTCTTTCTAGTAAAGCAGCATGAAGTTTTTTGAAATACTCCATGCTGTCCGAATCAATTTGAGAGGCTTTACGAATCTGAATGTTATCACTAAATCTAACCAAAAAATTGATCCAACCGTATAAATACTAAAATCATAATCCTTTGATTTTGCATAATCCACTACAGCGTTTACAAAGTATTCTGTGCGTGCTTTTTGTCCTTCAAAAAAGCCTGGCTTCAATAATTCTTTTAATGCAGCATAGCCTGCCATCATGGCAACTGGGTTTCCTGATAAAGTTCCTGCTTGGTAAACCGGTCCATCAGGAGATATTTGACTCATTATTTCTTTACTAGCCGCATAAGCTCCTACTGGCAAACCTCCTCCTATTATTTTTCCGAAGGTGATAATATCTGGTTGAATATCATATAATCCTGCGGCTCCTTCAAAGCCAACTCTGAATCCAGAAATAACCTCATCAAAAAACAATAGTACATTCTGTTCCGTACAAATTTTTCGTAAGAAATGTAAAAACTTTGGGTCTTGAATTAGCAGTCCGTTATTAGCAGGAATTGGCTCAATAATAATACAGGCTATTTCATCTTTGTAATTCTGCAAACAAGATTTTACAGCCTCTTCATCATTCAATGGCAGCACAATAGTTTCTTGGGCAAATGCTTCAGGAACTCCAGCTGAAGTTGTAACGCCCAATGTTGCTAAACCAGAACCTGCTTTTACCAAAAGTGAATCTGCGTGCCCATGGTAACACCCGTCAAATTTGACTATTTTACTTCTTCCTGTAAACCCTCTAGCCATTCTTATAGCAGACATTGTTGCCTCCGTTCCTGAACTCACAAAACGAATTTTCTCAATGTATTTATGATTGGAAAGAATTAATCCTCCCAACAGGTTCTCCGCAACAGTAGGAGTTCCAAAAGATGTTCCGTTATCAACTGCTTCCACAATAGCGTTTCTAACAGAAACATTATTATGTCCTAAAATTAAAGGACCCCAGGAACAACAAAAGTCAATGTACTTATTTCCATCATGATCCCATATTTGGCAGCCATCTCCTTTTTTCATGAATAAAGGTACTCCTTCAACCGCTTTAAATGCTCTTACCGGAGAGTTAACTCCTCCTGGAAATAATTCTTTGGCTTCTTTAAATAATTGTTCTGAAATAACTGTGCTCATCTCCTAGAATTTAAATTCTTGTTATTCAATTTTACTTTATATTTGTACAAAATTAAATCATTTTAAAGGGAATTATATGAATTATACGAATTCTTTAGAATTTGCTAAAAAAATGGATCAAGAAGATCCCTTGAAATCCTTTAGAGAAAAGTTTTACTTTCCAACTTTCACAAAAAATCCCGTAGTTTATTTTACAGGAAATTCCCTTGGACTGCAACCGAAGTCGGTAAAAGATTACATTAATATTGAATTGGAAGATTGGTCAAAATGGGGAGTTGAAGGTCATTTTTACGCAAAAAATCCATGGAAAGATTATCACGAAATCCTTACGGATAAAGTAGCAAGAATTGTGGGTGCACTGCCAAAAGAAATTGCTGTAACCCATAGCTTAACAACTAATTTGCATCTTTTAATGGCTTCATTTTATCAACCAAGCAAAGAACGCTACAAAATTATCTGTGAAGCAAAGGCTTTTCCAAGTGATCAATATGCACTAGAATCTCAAGCAAAATTGCATGGGTTAAATCCTGATGATGCAATTATCGAAATTGCCGCCCGAAAAGGAGAACATACTATTCGATTAGAAGACGTCCTGCGTATTATTGAAGAAAATAAAGAAAATTTGGCACTCATAATGATTGGTGGAGTAAACTACTACACTGGTGAAGTTTTCGATATGAAAAAAATCACCGAAGCAGGTCATAAAGCAGGAGCAATTGTAGGATGGGATTTAGCGCATGCTGCTGGCAATTTACAAATGGAATTGCATGATTGGGATGTAGACTTTGCAACTTGGTGCAGTTATAAATACTTAAACTCAAGTCCTGGAGGAGTAAGTGGTTTATTTGTTCATGAGCGGCACGTAGAAAACACGGAACTAACTCGTCTTGCCGGTTGGTGGGGTCATGATAAAGAAAAAAGGTTTTTGATGGAGAAAGGTTTTCGCCCAATGAAAACAGCGGAGTCTTGGCAATTAAGTAATGCTCCTATTTTAGGAATGGCTGCCCATAATGCTTCTTTGGATTTATTCGATGAAATAGGAATGACTGCTTTGTGCGAAAAAAGAGATAAGCTAACAGGTTTCCTAGAATACGTAATCGATGAAATTTCAAATAACCATGAAAATGTGTCATTCGAGATAATTACTCCAAGAGATAAAAATCAACGCGGTGCTCAATTATCAATTTTAGCGCATGGTCAGGGAAAATCACTTTTTGACAAACTATCAGAAGAAGGTGTGGTGGCAGATTGGAGAGAACCAAATGTAATTAGAATTGCGCCTGCTCCTATGTATAATAATTTTGAAGATGTATTTCGATTTGGTAAAATTCTAGATGCTGCTATTCAAGAAGCATGAATAAATTAACGCTACTTGCTATATCAAAAAATGAAATGTTGGAACTCAGTTTTCAAGCAATACTTATTTTAATAGTAGGACTGTTTCTTTGGAGAGTTA